>Ga0272442_10007575_pt1 | contig 13995 bp, 16 predicted proteins | sample SSMForm2O_FD_200262 | JGI IMG/M metagenome (GOLD analysis project Ga0272442, IMG submission 200262) | Marine sediment archaeal communities from Little Sippewissett salt marsh, Falmouth, MA, United States - SSM-Form-2O | ecosystem: Environmental > Aquatic > Marine > Wetlands > Sediment ...
GCGATAGTCAATTACCATCCTGTCGAGGACGAGGCGGACGGAGGCATTCCCGAAATCCCTGATGCAGGCGCTGATGCGGACGTGGACGGCGACACTGATTCAGATGCGGACACTGATGCAGGCGGCGGAGTGTCAGGCGACCTTGACGATGAAGATCTTACATACGGCGGCTGCGGGTGCAGGATTGTGAATAAAGGATCAGGGGGATTGAGGTGGATGGGGTTGATGTACATCCTTGGAGTCTAAACCTAACCCCTTACTCCCCTTCCCTGAGAGGGAAGGGGAAATGTGATACCAATTAATATCTTTCAAGCCCCTTCCCATGAGGGAAGGCCTTCCCATGAGGGAAGGGGTTTGGGGTTAGGTCTGAAAAATGCGGGGCGTCGCTAATTCTTAATAAGACATTCAGCACTCTAACGCTTTCTCTCGCCGAAGATGGCGGTTCCGACCCTGACTATGGTGGCGCCTTCGGCGATTGCCACCTCGTAATCGTGACTCATGCCCATGGAGAGATGCGGCAGCCTTTTTTCTCCGCCGAGAGTGTCCCTTTGCTTTCTGAGCGCGACAAAATACGGCCTGGCTTCTTCAGTGTCCAGGTCCCATGGCGGAAGCACCATCAGACCGCTTAATGCAAGTGCCTCGTGCTCATCCACGGCATCGCAGATCTCTTCAGCTTGCTCCGGGGCACAGCCATACTTCTGCTTTTCGCCCGCAACGTTCACCTGCACAAACGCTTGTATCTTTCTGCCGGAGGCAGAAGCGCGTTTGCCCACTTCTTTTACTATCTTCACCGAATCGAACGTGTGCATCGCGTAAGTTACGGGTGCAACGTACTTTGCCTTGTTGGTCTGAAGATGACCGATAAAGTGCCATCTCAGGCCTTCGAGATCCTCAAGCTCCCCGGCCTTTGACGCAAGCTCCTGCGCGTAGTTCTCGCCGAAGTCCCTGTGCCCCGCGTCAAACGCGGCCCTGATGCTGTCCGCGGTATGCACCTTGCTTACAGCGAGAAGGGTGATTTCGTCCGGGCTTCTTCCTGCCTTTCGGGCGGCTTCCCGTATGCGTTCTCTTACTTCCTTCAGATTCCGGCTGATCGCTTTGTCCTTCATGCTTTCAAATATATATCAGGCATACGATTTCGTATACAGATGATAAAAGGCTTGTTTCGCAGAGGTTGTCCCAGACATTGTCCGAAATCTCCCCCCTGATTTCAGTGGTGCACGTCATACCGGTGAAGCATTTCAGGTCCATGGAGCACTGAAGCTCGCCCAGCATGTCTTCGACAACGTCTGTCCATGCGGTATTTGCGCACACGAAAATCTCGTCACAGGAGCTTCCGGGCCCGAAGCTGTCCTGCTTGAGCGAGGTCTTGGTCTTCATCTTTGCCGTATAGCAGTGGCCCGCGGCACTGCATGAACGTATGCAGTCCACGGCTTCTTCAAACAGTTCCCCGCAGTACGGTTCACATTCGCAGCCCGTGTACTGAACACACTGATTGCCGTCAAAGCCCCAACCCATCAGTTTTTCGCATGAACCCGCATCAAAGTCCGGAATCTCAGTGCACACGCCCGCATCCTGATCAGAATCGCCGTCCGCATCGGAATCCGTATCCGTATCAGAGTCCGAGTCGCTGTCGCTGTCACTGCCGGCATCACCGCCTCCGTCCTTGTCTTCCGATGCGTCCATGCCTGCGTCGTCCTCCCCGTAATCCGGAGTATCGCTTCCGCATGCGGCATCAAGAACGAGCAAAGCGGTTAACAGAACCATCTTCTTCATTATTCATCCTCCCCTTGAAAGCATATTGTAACACCTGAATTAAAAAAACTCAGTCATTCCACCTTTCATGCATCCATACCCACTGCTCGGGCGCGCTCTTTATCCTTTGTGAAAGACTGTGGCTGAACAGGGCCGTAAGACTTTCCGGGTTGTCTTCGTCGCTTACCTGAACCGGCTCGATGTCTATTGCGTGGCTGTGCGGCCCGGTCCGCCTTATCGTGCCGATGACTACGGCCGCACCCGTCCTGAGCGCTATCTCGGCAGGTCCAACCGGAGCAGGCGCCTTTCTACCCAGAAAGGGAACGGATACCGAAGGCACGCGCGTGTTCTGATCGATAAGGAATCCCAGCACCCCTCCCCTCTTCAGCGCCCTGAGCATGGCCGTTGCAGAGCCCGGGCTCGAACGGAAGATGGTCTCGACACCACCGCTTTTTCTGAACTCATCGATCATGCGCGTGAACCTGGGGTCATAGCTCTCACTCGCCACAGTTGAAATCGGGTAGCCGAGTCCTGCAAGGTGCCGCGCCATTATCTCCCAGTTTCCGATATGCCCGGTTATGAAGACAACGCCCCTCCCGCGTCCGAGGGCCTGTTCGAGAGCTCTTTTCGCCTCGTCGTAAAGAACCACTTCGGGCGGCGGCCCGAGCGCCCTTATGCGTGCGAGATCCAGGGCCGACAGTGCCAGGTGCACGAACATTTTTTTTACTATGCGGCGTGGATCGGAAAAAATCTCAAGCGAGGACTTCTCGATGTTTGAAAGAGCCGTCCTGCGCTCGCGGCCTGCAATGAGGTACGCCGAATGCCCGATAAAGATCGCGGCAGCGCCCGTCATGAAACGAGGCAGCCTGCCTGCCAGAAACAGCAGCGCCTTTACAGTGCAGTAGATGATGTGGTTTTTTATTCTCTGCCAGAACGTCCATTCATGCATTCGACGTCCGCTCGCTGACCTGCGTTGTTTCCCACTTTTCCACGAGCTTCATAGAAATAAGCTGGTAGAGGATCTTGCATACCCGGAACGAGCCCATGCGCGTCTTTTCTATCAGTTCCCGGATGGTGGACTCGCCGTCTATGACATCGAGCATGTCTTCTTCCTCGATAGTAAGCCGGCCCACGGGCAGCTGGTTTATTGCTTCCTCGCTCCTGATCACGACAGTGTCGAAGTTGTTGATCACGCCTTCGATCACGCGCCACTCGTCCACTCTCCTGAATCCCTCCATGAGCACGTCGTAGACCTGTATCCCGAGGCTCGCCCTCTGTGCCTCCATCTTCGTGCTGTTGGGCCTGAAAAGGTACCTGCCCGATCGCCACCTCAGGATTTCGTACAAAAGCTCGGAGGTCTGTCGCCTGAGTGCCTTCTTCAGCTCCTCCTCGGTGACGTAACCGAGCTTGACGAGCTGATCGCCCAGCAGCCTGCCGCCGGAACGACTTCTGAGCAGCAGATCGAGATCCTGGCTGGTCAGCGAACCTTCCATCACAAGGAACCTTCCGAGAAGGAACTCCCTGCCGCCTCCGTGTACCTGCGCCATGTCTATGAAGCCTTCCCTGAAAAAGACGGAAACTTCGACAGCCTCGTTTACAATTTCCAGTTCTCCCGTCTGCCCCTGCATTCCCAGCATCTGCATCACATCAGAAAGCGGGACAGCTTCGAGGTCGCCCCCGAAGGCGGCAATGCCGCCCGTGGGATCAATGTGGCGCAGAGTCTCTGCAAGCATGCTCAGGGCCCTTGGATTGAGCCCCTCGACAAGAGCGTTGTCGATATCGTCCGCATGCTGTTCCATTTCCGGCATCTTTGCGAGTATGGCGTCCACCATCCTGGCCGCAATCTGCATTGAAACTTCGTTTAGACGTTTCCTTCTTTCGCTGCTTATGTCACCTGTCCTGTCCCTGAACAGATGCTCTGAAGGACTGCTGTGCGGGACCATGGACCTGCTCAGGGCATTTTCCACCACGGCCCTGAGCGCATAGGGATCAAAGGGCTTGCTTATCGAATCCACGATGCCGAGCTTTGGAAGATCATCCCTTACGTCGTCCAGGCTGCTGCCCATCAGTACAATGGGCGTATCCGAGTTGCCCGAAATCTTCTTGGCCTCGGTCGAAAACTTTATTCCGTCCATACCCGGCATCACCTGATCCACGAGTATCAGGTCCGGTTTCGACTCCAGTATGAGATCCAGCCCGCTCTCGCCGCTCTCCGCGGTAAGCACCCTGTAGCCGCCCTCGCTCAGGTATCTCTCGGCCAGGGCACGTACGGCCGGGCTGTCGTCGACAACGAGTATGTTCTCTGCGTCCATGCTCTTATTCTGATCCCACTTTCACCTTGCCGTCGGAACCGAACTTCCAGCCTTTCAGCAGATGGCTGACGTTTGAATCAGGCTCGTAGGAGCCGCCGCCCCTGCCCCCGGACCCCCTGTGGCCGCCCTTTGCCCTCTCGGCCCGCATCTTTTCGAGAAGCTCCTCGGGTATCGGCGGAATGTTGATCTTCACCTGCGCATCAAGACCCTTGCTCTTTACCGTAAGAATCACGTCCCCGGCCTCGAGACCGATCAGGGTTCCGCCTTCCTCTATCTGTATTTTTGATTTGTCATTAACTTCGTATTCGATTGTGGGCGTGACAATGGGTTTGTCTTCGCAGTCCACGAGCTTTGCCTTTACCTTCTGCACGCCGCCTATGGGAAGCGTCATCTCGGTGGGCTGCACGGTCAGCTCCTTTGGAAGGCAAACGCGTATTATGGACTCGCCGAAGGCATCCCCGAGCTCGGATACGATATTTGTCTGGCCGTTGCCCACGGCGGTGACCGTGCCGTCGGGTGAAACCGTGGCCACGGCCGGGTCCTTGCTCCTGTAGCTGAATGTGCCCTCGGTCTTTACCGGGACCTCGGTTCTCGTAAGGCCCATTGACTTAAGCTGTACCGTGGCCCCCTTTTCGGTCAGCGTGAGCATGTCGGGCGTGACCCTTATCATGTGAACATCATCCCCGCATCCGATGAAAAGCAGGCATGACAGAACAAAGAGCGCCCCTGTTCCTGCCTGAAGAAGTCTCATTTTCCCTCCCTTTCCCAAAGGGCATTCATAATGCCGGTTTGTTCCGGGAATTCTATACACAATGGCCGGACCTAGCAAGGAGGACTGTTATCGAACCGGCGTCCCGGGCACAATTTTATTTTCTTTACGTCACTGCTTGTGTGATAAGATGAGCAGAAGCACAAACGGGCAGATAAAGGAGAAATCATGACAAAGCAGCGCTTTGAATCAGCATGCACTTTTGCCATCTGCATCCTTATTGCAGCAATGGCTGCGGGCTGCGGCAGCGAAACGCCCGATTACACGGACGACGACAAGAAGGACGACAGGGGTGGCGAAAAGGATGACGCGGGCGCTGACGCGGCCTCCGACTCTGACACGGATTCCGACAGCGACTCGGACAGCGACAGTGACAGCGACTCGGACAGTGATTCAGACACGGACGGCGACACTGATTCCGACTCCGATTCGGACACGGACGGTGATACGGATTCTGACACCGACTCGGACACGGATGTTGATACGGACACTGACGCGGACACAGACTGCAAGTCGCTCGAGGGAATCTGCGTGGAGGATTCGGCCGTGGGCGCCTGCCCGAACGGCTTCACGCCATCAAAGACCGAATGCTCTGACCCGGAAGAGTTCTGCTGCATGCCCGTTAACTGGGAGTGCATGACGCCGCCCGACTGCTTTGATCAGAAGTGGGGCATATTCTGCCAGGGCTACTGGAGCTGCAACAGTCACGAATGCCTTGAAGAATGCGACATGTGCACGTCAGACGGGCAGAAGGACTGCTGCGGCGACAAGTTCTGCGACAGCGAGAAGGGGGAGAACAAGCAGAGCTGCAAGGCTGACTGCGGTTAGAACGGATCTTTTATTCAACCCACATGCCCGGCTACCAGATTATGCGTACCGGATAACGGCAGATCTGTTCGTCGGGTGTTACTATTGCCGCCTGCGTGCTCACTGCCTGGCAGATGAGCATGCGGTCGAACGGGTCCTTGTGGAGAAGGGGAAGTTTCGGCAGCTGAAAAGTGGAAATCTCGTCAAGCGGGAGTGATTCGATACGGTGTCTTGTCCGCTGTTCAGGAACGAAGCGTTCCGGAATTGAGGGCAGCGGCAGCCTGCCCATGCTGTGCTTGATGCTAATCTCCCATGCGGACACGGCGCTGAGGTAGACCTCGTTTTCTTCGTCCAGGTATTCGCGTCTTGCTGTCTCAGAAAGACGCTCGTCGTCAGTGATGATCCACAGAAAGGTGCAGGTGTCGAGTATGAGCTTCATTCCGTCTGTTCTTCGAAACTCCTGACAAAGTCATCCGGCAGCGGGTCAAAGAATGAGTCCGGCACCCTGAACAGGCCTTTTGCCAGACCAATCGCGCGCCTGGCGGGTTGTTTTTTCTCGACAGCGCGGATCTCGGCAACAGGGACGTGGCGCCTGCAGAGTATGATTTTCTCTCCTTTTTTCAGGAGCTTGAGATACTTTGAGAGCTGTGTCTTTGCCTCGTGTATGTTGAGCTCAATCATGACTAAATAGTAAACTAACTACATGGTCATGTCAATGCCGCTTTGCCTCATTAAGGTGTCTGACACCGGTTTATGCCAGCTATTGGAAGGAACATATGTATTGCAGCCGGCCTGCCGGGCGGGTTCACAAAAAGGCGGGAGGAACAGATCGAGGGGGCTTTCTATTCTCCTTCGTATTTGAAAGAAACTCTTACCTTTGCACGGTACTGTACTACCTTTCCCTCTTCGATCTGCATGTCCAGTTCGTCGATCTCAGCGATCCTGAGCTCGCGCAGGGATTTTGATGCGCGCGCAACCGCGTTCGCCGCTGCCTTTTCCCACGAATCAGAGCTGGTTCCTACAAGTTGAATAACCTTGTAAACGCTGTCTCCCATCTTGAATCTCCTTTACCCGGACGCAGTGATGGACTTTTTGTTAATTCAAACAGTCCTGAAAATGTCTTGATACCCCGGGATGATGTAATGAGCATCTTATACCGAAAACGGATATTTAATAAGTTGAACATCCGAGCAGCTGTACGACGCCTGGAATATGTCTGAAAAAGGCTGCCAGTAACTGAATGAGGACTGAAAAAGGGTGTCTGGCACCACTTTAAGTGGTCGTTTTTATTGAATATCCAAAATGCTGATTTTCTTCTGGTTGTCGAGTACTCTGACAGGAACAATATGCGCAGGAGACGTTGAATGATAGGCTACAGACAGAGCATGGAAAAGTTTTTTTATTCGCTCGGCTCGTGGGCCTTCAGGCACAGGTTTGTGTCCACCGGCATTGCCCTGGCAGTTCTGATTGCCACCGCCTCGCAGGTCCCGAAGCTGGATACAGAAACATCGATTCTGAGCATGTTTCACGAGAACGATCCCGCCCGCGTCGTGTACGAGGACTTTCAGGAGCAGTTCGGAAAGGACGACGTGCTCATCATAGCGCTTGAGCCGAAAAACGTCTTTGACCAGGATTTTTTGAAAACGCTTTCCGAGATGCATGAAAAGCTCGAAGACTCTGTTCCTTATCTTGATGAGATAACGAGCGTCGTAAACGTGCGCCGCACCCGCGGAGAAAACGACGAACTCATAGTTGAAGACCTGATGCCCGAAGTGCCCGCTGATGAAGAGGCAATGGCAAAGCTGAAGGAAACCGTTCTGTCCAGCCCGCTGTACAGAAACCTGCTGGTCTCGGCGGACGGAACTCTTACGACGATAATGCTCAAGCCCGATGTGTTTAAGTCCACGGGCGGGGATACAGGGGACGAATCGAAAAAAGTAGACACGCAGGAATTCATCGAGATTTACAACAAGGTCAGGGAGATCTGCGAACCCTACCGGACCGGGGGCATCAACATCTACTACGCGGGCCATCCCGTTATCGCGGCCGTCCTGCAGAACGCCATGCAGCGGGACATCGGCCTGCTCATGCCGCTGTCGCTGCTGTTTGTAACCGTTTTTCTCGCCGTGCTGTTCAGAAGGGTTACGGGGGTTCTTTATCCGTTTCTTATCGTAATCTTCGCCGTTGTTTCCACGCTGGGCATGATGGCGGTTCTGAAAATGCCCATGACAAACGTGGCCAGCGGACTGCCGAATTTTCTGATAGCCGTGGGCATTGCCGATGCCGTTCATATTCTTTCGCTGTTTTACAGGATGTACAGGGATACGGGTGACAGGCACGGGTCAGTTGCAGGCGCATTCGGCCATTCGGGCCTTGCGGTTCTTCTTACCAGTCTTACAACCGCCGGGGGCCTGTTGAGCCTGGCCGTGGCCGACGTTTCCTGGGTAGCCGACTACGGCGTCATCGTTCCGATAGGAGTCATGTTCGCCCTGTTCTATACAGTCCTGCTTCTTCCCGGTCTGCTCGCGCTGTTTCCCGTAAAACGGCCTGTGATGCCGCGCGAGGGGAAAAAACCCGCAGCCGACCGGCTTCTGATCTGGATTGGTGACTTTTCCGTGAAACGGCCGTGGACCATTGTGGGAATCTGGACCCTGCTTCTAATCGTAACCGGCGCGGGCCTGATGAAAGTGCGCCTGTCGCAGGACAGCATGAAGTGGTATCCACAGGGCCATCCAATACGGGTTGCCACGGAAGTAATCGACAAAAAGCTGAAGGGCACGCTTACCCTGGAGGTGATGCTGGATACGGGTAAGAAGGACGGCGTGTATAAAGCCGATCTGATGAAGCGACTGGATAAAACCGCAGTTGAAATGGAAAAAGACAGCGGCGCACGCGTACCCGTGGGCAAGGTGATTACGGTTGCCGGCATAATAAAGGAAGTGAACCAGGCCATTAACGAAAACAAATCCGATTTTTATAAAGTACCCGACAGTGATCAGCTGGTTGCGCAGGAAATGCTGCTGTTCGAGATGAGCGGGAGCGATGATCTCGAGAACCTGGTGTCAACGGATATCAGCAAAACGAGGATGACGCTGACGGTTCCGTTCAGTGACGCATCCGAGTATGTGGAACTGTGGGAAAAGCTGAAACTTCATCTTGCTGAACGGTATTCCGATATAAAGTCCGCTCCCACCGGCATGGTGGGGCTCTTTATCACGGCCATGTGGAATATCCTGAAAAGCATGGTCAAGAGTTATCCCATAGCCCTGGTCGTTGTAAGTCTGCTGATGATACTCCTCCTGGGCAGGGTGAAGATCGGGCTTTTGAGCATGGTGCCGAATATCATGCCCATTCTAATCATGACGGGCTTCATGGGCTGGATAGATATTCCCTTCGACATAACCACAATGCTCATAGCCAGCATAGCCATCGGTCTGATCGTGGATGATACGATTCATTTTCTGCATACGTTTGCGCGCGAGCGCGAAAAGACCGGGGACGTGGCCGTGGCCGTGCGGGACACGCTTTTAACCACGGGCCGGGCCATTTTCGTGACAAGCCTCACGCTGGCCGCAGGCTTTCTCGTGTTCCTCGCGGCAACACTGAAGAACCTGTCGAATTTCGGACTGATCACGGCCTGCACCGTATTGGTCGCCATGCTGGCCGACTTCTTCCTCGTCCCCGCAATAATGACGATTGTATTCAGGCGCAGACAGCGAAGGGCGGTTACTGGTAGCGCGGGGCGGCAGGGCGAAGGAAGATCCGGGCCGAGCCCTTGCGGCCGGCCGGAGCTTGCGAGCCCGGCAGCCGGGGTCCCCGCGCTTAAAAAGGGTGTCTGGCACCGCTAAGATCAAGCTATTTCGGCTGGTTATACGCCCCCTGGCGATGGCGGATGTCCACGATCACTACGAGAACCTGATCATTTTCCACCAGGTAGAAAAGCCGGTAGTTCCCGATGCGGTACCTGTAGTAGCGCTCGAACTCTCCGGTTAGCTTGCGGATATTCGGGCCGAAAAACGGGTTTCTTCGAAGCTGCGGATACACCACGTCGCGGATCTTTGAGTACACCTTTGCCGTGATCTTTCGGCGCCTCTTTTGGAACGTGGCTGATTCCGCTATGCGGAACTCAGACAATCTCGAAGTCTCCGGCATCAAGGTCCTTCATCCCCTGGCGCAGGTTCTTTACAAGTTCCTCGTCTTCCATGATCTCCTTCATCTCTTCTGCTTCCACGTACCGGACCGAAGAAAGGTACTGCCAGACCGCGTATTCGATGAAGTTTGAGATGTTCCGTCTTTCTCCCTGCGCCGCCTTTTTTATAACCTGGTAGGTGGCGTCATCCAGGCGCATTGTGACTGTTTTCACGCTTCACCTCGCAAATAATTTATGAATATATTTTATTCATTAGTATTCATTATGTCAATTAGTGCATTCAGGTTTGACAAATAATTGCTATGGTGTTATATAGCACTATAGTAATATGCTTTTTCAGATTAATCCCAGTGACGCTGTGCCGATATATCATCAGCTCGTGCGCCAGGTGCGTGATGCAATAGCGGTCGGGAGACTGAAATCCGGAGAAAAGCTTCCCTCCCAGCGTCAGCTTGCACTTGAACTGGTTATAAACCATCTTACCGTTAAAAAGGCTTACGAGATCCTTGAATCAGAGGGGCTTATCTATACAAACCGGGGCCGGGGTACTTTTGTGGCTGAAGTCGGATCAAGAAAGGAACTCCAGAAACAGGGAATCTCTGAACTAGGGAATCGAATGGGTGAGAACGCCGCCACGGCAAGAATCCTGGGAATGAAAAAGGGAGATTTTGTTCAACTTGCCAGATCCAGATGGAACAAAGGAGAGACAGAGGGGGAATGATAGGCCCATTAATCAGGTTTTATTTTCGCAGGATGCGCACCTGGCTCATCTCGTGCGTCATCATCGGCGCTGCGGGAGCAGCCGTTTTATGTTCACTTCGCCCGAATCTTTTTATGCCCAACTGGACCTGGTTCATGTACTGGACCGTTTTTATCTGGATGTGGCCCAATGCGTCACTTGGGCCTGAAGGTGACTATGAACTTTCTCTACCATTTACTCGAAGAACGCGATACCTGGGCTTTTTTGTGGCATCCTTCCTTCTCAGCTTTATTGCCTATATTCCGGGGGCGCTGATCATATTCAGCTTTCATTTTATCAAAGGTTCCACAGGCTGGATTACTATCCTGAAAATTATTGTCTCAATCCTGGCAATTTTCAATTTAGGTGCCCAGGTCCGTTCTATCCAGCTATGGAGGCGCTTTCCGAGAAATTTCCTTATCATTGTGGGTTCGGCAATTCTGTTATTGATATTAGTTTTATCATTAATGTTTTCAGAAAAAATCGACAACGTGATCCTTTACCTAGTTTCAATTTCCGTACTTACAATCCTTATATACCGTGCTGGTAGCTGGTTTTCTGAAGATCTGGAAGTATCGGATGCTGCTCCAGCCAGACGTTCAAAAAGAAAGAGAAGGGATCGCTCAAAATCTTCAGATTTGGAACTTAACCTGATTGATCGTCTCGGTCCCAGGACAAGATACCTGCTGCGTACAAATATACGAATTGTTGAGAATATAGCTCTATTGTTTTTCGCCGCTATACTGGTTCTGAATCTTACAGGAGGCATCGCAAGAGATAATTTTTATACTTTCATAGTCGCCTTTTTCTCTTTATTTTCATCGGTAGGCATTATCTATAAAGCACGTCACCTCATCGAGGGTAACATCACTAGACTTGATCGAGAGTACATTTATTTTTCTGCGCATGTTCCCATGATTTACCTGCTGATCCTTGTTTTTATCGGATCAGCTATATTTAATATCCGCATAGGCCGTGAACCTCTGATTCTCAAATCCTCCTACAAAGCGTATGAATCCGGATGGCAGGGAGGTTTTCTGGAATGGGATAATCGCCTTTCAGAACGCACAAGATTAAAACAACTGGCATCAGCTCCGGGAGGAATTGAATATTCAGGAAATCTGCTCAAGGCATACATGTACAACTACTATGGACTGAAATCAGAGCTTGATATGCTTGATGTGAGCAAGTTTTACAAGGACAAGAATGATTCCTCCAATCAGGATGATTCATGGGTGCTCAGTACTTCAAGATATATAGATCAGATCACTAAAGCAGACTTGAAGCAGAGAATTATATTCCCAATCGTCTTCATGTTGTTCACGGCAATATTCATGGCCATTGCGCTGCCAGGCAGATGGGCATATCCGGGATTAATAAAACTTAAAAACCTTGTTTATAAATGGGTTTCATATGCTCTTTTACCGATCGCTGTTCTTTATTATCTGAAATACATCATTTACAGATACGATCCACTCAAAGAAGACTGGCCGGTAATGGAAATAACATGGACAGGTCATGCTCTGTATTTTCTGAACCAGCATTTCATGCTTGTATTATCTGTCATGATTGCGGCCATTGCTCTTTTACACTGGAGGAATGTACGGAATTTCCGCTATGCGGAGATGAACACCATCAAGGACTGGAAAACAATCCGGCCAGATATTTTCAGTCGCGGAAGAACATGAGAGGGGACTGATGTCTGTCGTAAGCTTCATCGATGTGGAAAGATTTTTTGGCAAAACACCGGCGCTTGCGGGCGTAAATCTGGAACTTGGCGAGGGCGTGGTATACGGCCTCGTTGGCCGCAACGGTGCCGGTAAAACCACAATGCTGCGCATGATCCCGGCGCTTCTGCATCCCACGGAGGGGACAGTGAAGGTATTTGGTATGGATCCGTGGGATCATCAGGAGGAAATCAAGAAACGGCTCGGTTACCTTGCAGAGACGGATAAATACCCCGGCAGTCTGAAAATCCGGGATCTCATCCAGCTCTGTTCCGAAGTGTATCCCGAATGGGATCAGAAGATGGCAGACGGTCTGCTTAATGAGTTCGGACTGAACATATCCAAAAAGACGGGAGCACTATCAAAAGGACAGCAGCGCCAGGTAGGTTTGATTTGCGCTGTATGTCACAGACCCAGGCTCCTGGTACTCGATGAACCTGCCGGAGGTCTTGATCCTGTTGTCAGACGGGAATTCCTGGAAGTCGTAATCGATCTTCTGTATGAATCCGGATCCACAATTATCTTTTCTTCTCATCAGTTTGCAGATGTTGAGCGTCTGGCGACTAGGGTCGGAATCCTGCATCAGGGCAAAATCCTTGTTGAGCGTGAAATGGACGACTTTCGTGAAAATTCCTGCAGGGCCCTTATCAGGGGAGATGGAATAGAAGAAACAAAGCTCATGGAAATCCAAAACTGCATCCGCGTCCGCAAACAGGAAGATGACTTCATTGCTACCTTTACAGTCAATCAGGCAGAAGCTAGAGATCAGATATCCGCCAAATTGGGATCCCAAGGGGATATTTTAGAAATGCAACAAGTTAGCCTTGAGGACCTTTTCATCGATTGGACTGGCAACCCCTGACGGGGTATTTCGAAAATCTGTGCGGATGCAGGAGCATGAGTGCACGGCATAGACAAAGTGGAAATAACGGAAATGGAACCGGAGGCGGGTCTCCGGAAGGACTCATTCCCAGGCATGGTGGTTACCGGAACCTGAAGAGTTTCCAGATCGCGCAGCTTGTTTATGATGTTACGGTAAGGTTCTGCGACCGTTATATAGACAGGTTCAGCCGAACAAAAGACCAGATGGTGCAGGCGGCGCGGTCAGGCGTGCAGAATATAGCCGAGGGCAGCAAGGCGTCGGGAACCTCCAGTAAAACCGAACTGAAACTGACCAATGTAGCCCGGGCCAGCCTGGAGGAGTTGCGGCTGGATTACGAGGATTTTCTGCGACAGCGCGGGCTGCCTGCGCTGGAGGCGGAGCACCCGGCGTTAATACGATTCAAGGAGCTGAGATACAGAACCTTGGAAGAGGTACAGGACTGGGTTTCAGAAGAACGGAAGAGATACGCGGACATACACGGACCGGCACGGACAGACACAGACAATGCGCATTCCATGTCCGTGAAAGTCAGTGACAGTCCTTGTCAGTCCTTGAGTTCCGCCTGCCTTGCAGCGAACGCGGCTCTTTCGCTTCTGAATCTGGCGTGCTACTTGCTGGACAGACAGCTTGTTGCTCAGGCGGATGCTTTTGAAAATGAAGGCGGCTTTACGGAACGCCTGTATCAACGACGGATCAGGGCACGCAGGAAGTCATGACATGCCTGAAAAAGGTGTCTGATAACCATCTAGGAGGCTATATGAGGCCCCTCGAATGGGTTGTAAGATTCAGTTGGGAAAAACAACAACCCAGACGAGGAGGCCCGAATGGAATTTTATGGAGCAATCGATCTGCATGG
>Ga0272442_10007576_pt1 | contig 13995 bp, 14 predicted proteins | sample SSMForm2O_FD_200262 | JGI IMG/M metagenome (GOLD analysis project Ga0272442, IMG submission 200262) | Marine sediment archaeal communities from Little Sippewissett salt marsh, Falmouth, MA, United States - SSM-Form-2O | ecosystem: Environmental > Aquatic > Marine > Wetlands > Sediment ...
CTTATGGTTGGTGGATTTGGTATATGCCAGATTTTATAAAATATTCTCAGAAAAGGACATTTCAGGCAAATGAAGAAATCCTTATAGATGAATTTACTTTTGATGGAAAATCAAGTCTAACGCTCTATGAAAGGTTTATACTTCGTATAATTGGTGAATGGGCACCACCAATAATATTACCTGAAGGAGATTACTATATATTCGCTCGTTTAATGTATCAATATGAAGGCTTACTCAAAAATGCCTTTTCAGAGGATGTAATTATTCCTCTGGAAGCACCACAAAAATCAATTAATCTCTCTTAATTTTTTTTCAAGTTTGGTAAGTTTCATAGTAGATTTCGTAATAATTTCATTTGAAATATCAACTAAAAGCTTAATATGATCATTATTGCAGAAAATCTCACCATTATCTCCTATTGGAACGTCCAATCTTTCAGTGCTACAAACTTCAACTACTATCTTTTTTCCTAATGATTTAATGCCTGAATTCTTAAAACCACAAGATATTGCAGTTTTTAGCAATTTTTCTGCAGAATCTGACGATTTTGCAATAATATGAATAATGGGAGATTGAGAAAGAAGCCATATTTGACCCTTTTTTGCATTCTTAAAAGAATTTAATAATTCATCAATATCAATTGTTCGATGCCATTTTCCTAAGAATTTTGCATCTTTTTTATTGCCAATATTTGGCAATTCAAGCAAAGCAGTTCTTCCATAACAGCTACTTGTGGTGTAAAATTCATCAAAATTATTAATAATTTCAAGAAGGGGTTGAATATCCTTATCGACCTTATCTTCATTTGATGCATTTTCTAGCTTTTTTAATGCAATTTTTTTACCATCTAAAAAATCCTTTTCAGCATTCATTTAATTTCCTTTTCAATCTTTATATTACGTTTAACTAATTCCTTGAAAAAGGGATTACATGGCACTACTTCTTCACAACCAAACACACCATATTTATTAATCTCGCCCTTTTCAATTAGTTGTGCAACAACTGAAGTTGGATAGCTTGTGGTTCGCATCATAGAAGTAATATTGTTTTTTTCGTCATAATAATTAATCATTGTATACTCTATTCTTACTTTTTTTCCATTCTTTTTACCTGTTGACATTAATTTTAGAAGAACAGCATCTTTTTCATTTGATGGAAGATTTTTTTGCAAATATTCAATTAATTCTTCCCGCGGTTCAAGGCTTAACAATGGTTTAAACTCTTTACAATGACCTGGATATCTTACAGTTTTATAGTCTAAATAATCAATTTTATCTCTATATGTATAAGGTAATGTTGAGCAGCCACCAGATGTTACAAATGCTTCCATTTTTCCAAAAGGTTCAGGAAATATTACTTCTTCAATTTCAGTCATTGATTTTTTTTCAATGATTTTTCCATGATCAAGAACAATTGCATCTTCGACGTATTCATTAATGAGACCATTAGGTGAAAAAACAATTTGATAGTTTAGGGGTGGTTTTGGATTTATTGGAAGACCACCAACTCGAATTTTTACATATTCAATTGAATCTATTTGTTCAACTAAATCTTTAGTAATAACCGATGTTAAACCAGGCGCCAGACCGCAATCAAAAATAATTGTTACATTGTTTTTATATGCATTATTAAACAATGACTTTTCTTTGTTTACAATATCATTATTCCCACCAAGGTCAAGAAAATGTGTTTTTGTTTCTACAGCAGCTTTTGCTAAAACATAGTTGTATTTGTATGGAACCGCTGAAATTGCTACATCATTTTTTTGAAATTGTTTTTTTATATCTGTAATCTTTTCCAAATCGATAATTTCATAGTTTATATCTTGATTTTTTAAAAAATTCTTACAAGATTGGATTGATTTTTTATCTCTATCAGCAATTGTAATTTTCTTAAAATTTGAATATTTTGATAGATCAAATCCAAGTGCTCGACCCATCATTCCAGCGCCAAGTACTATTATATTCAAAGATAATTTCCTCCAAAAATTAAAAAAAAGAAGGAAAAGGGTTGTTTAAATGTTTTCAAATGCAATTTCCATAGATTTGATTTGATCTTTATCTTGTTTTTTTATCTTACTGAAAATAAAAGTCAAAACAAATGACAGAGGCAGCCCAATGAACAAAGGATCTAGCATGTTAATCAGGTAATTTGGTGTAATTGATGACCCGATTAATTGTGGTGCTGTTTTGTAATAAATTAAAATATACCATCCCATTGTAAATATGAATCCTCCAAGCATTCCTGCCCACGCACCTGCTCTACTTGTATTTTTCCAATAAAGCATCAGGGTATATGGTGCAAGAAATGTGCAAGCCATTAGACCAAAGAAGAAGGATGTTAATACAGCAACAACATCTGGTGGATATAAAGATAATAACAATGTAGCAATTACTATTCCTAATGTTGCTGTTCTGGTAATTAACACTGATTTCTTTTCAGGGCATTTTTTCATTAATCCCTTTTCACAAACATCTCTACCGATCGATGCTCCTGCAGTATGAAATAGTGCACTTGCAGTTGACATTGCAGCAGACAATACTGCAAATAAAAATAGTATTACAAACCATTGTGGAAATAGTTCATTAACAATCAAAGGAACAACCTTATCCGGTGTCCCTGGAAAAGTCAGTCCGTTATTTATCATCAAAACATTACAAAGAGGTCCTATTGAAAACGCAATAAATGTCATAAGTAAAATGAAAATTCCACCATATGGAATTGCACGTCTGAGTGATTTTTCATCTTTTGCAGAAAGATATCTTACTACAAGTTGAGGTTGGGCAAGAACTCCTATTCCTACACCAAATATCAATGTAAGTAAGAGCATAAACGCAGGCGATAAGGTTTCTGGCATAGAGGTCAAAGTGGTAAATCCATTTGGCACTGCTGCCCATCCCATACCAGTTAATTGTTCAGGAGTAAGCGCGGCAGCTGCTTCATGAGCAGGGCCAATTCCGCCTAACATTGCATATATTCCAATCCCAAGTATTAACATACCAACTAGCATCAATACTCCCTGAATTGCATGGGTCCACATAACAGCATATAGACCACCAACTATCAAGTAAATTCCAACAACTAATGTGAATATGACTACACATAACCAATATGGAATTCCAAAAGTAACTTCAAAAAGAGAGGCAATTGCAAGAAATACTGCAGTTGTATAAAATATCATAAAAATTGCAATAATTAGCCCTGAGCTTGCCTGAAGTCTTTTTGAATTAAATCTATTTCCTAATAGCTCAGGAAGTGTAAATGCTTTAAGAGATAAACCCATTTTTCTTGTCCTAAAACCATAGAAAATAAAGGCAATTAAGATTCCTACAAATATGTTAAGAAAAGCAAGCCAAAGAAGCGAATGCCCATAAATCGATGCAATACCAGAAAAACCAATTAGCGCTACGGCACTAATAAAAGTTGCACCATAGGAAAATGCAATTACAATTGGTCCCATTTTCCTGCCTGCTACATAGTAGTCTTCAGCAGTTTTTGTCTTTTTATATCCTAGATACCCAAGAAAAGAAAAAACTGCGGCAAATACAGCCATGAATACTGCAAAGAATATTATATCCATTTTATTCTGCCTCCTTTTCTTCAGGTTTTTTTATTTCTTTTGGAACTGTCTTTTTTGAAGGTTTTTTTAAATATTCATAATACAGTCCATAAACTACACAAAATATTGCAGACAAAATTGTCAATAACCATGCTGTAAATACTAATGGATCCATACCTAATATTAAACTCATGTTTATTTCCTCCCCAATTGTATAAGTTATTTTACTTGAAACTTGTAATCTATTTTATATCTTTCTTAATTTTTTTCAGAAATTATTATATCTATTCAGTTTATTTCTGGCGCAAAAAGGGAGAATCCTTATGCCAAAAGATTTCTGGAATCCTAAAATCGAAACATTACCTATTAAAGAATTGAAAGATTTACAATTAAAGCGATTAAAACATCTTATCTCATATGTTTACAATAATAATAAATTCTATAATCAGAAGTTAAAAGAGTCAAATATAAAGCCAGGTGATATTAAGAATTTAAAGGATATTGAAAAACTTCCTTTTCTTACAAAACAGGATTTAAGAGAGTTTTATCCTTTTGGACTTGTTTGCACTGAAATCGATGAAATTGTCGAGGTTCATGCATCATCAGGAACCACCGGAAAACCTGTTGTCGGTCCTTACACCCAAAACGATGTTGAACTTTGGGGAGAAGTAATGGCCAGGTCGCTCTATGCAAATGGCCTTAGAAAAAATGATGTTATGCAGAATTCTTATGGATACGGTCTTTTTACAGGTGCACATGGTTTTGAAAAGGGAGCACAAAAAATTGGTGCTATGGTTGTAACAATCAGTTCAGGTAATACAAAAAGACAAATCAATATAATGAAGGATTTTGGATCAACTGCTCTTGCTTGCACTCCATCATATTCAATGTATATGGCTGAAGTTGCAGAGGAAATGGGATTTGACCCTGTTAAAGATTTCAAGTTAAAAATCGGCTGTTTTGGGGCAGAAGCCTGGAGCGAAGAAATGAGATCAAGTGTCGAGAAACGATGGGGCATTACCGCTCATGAACACTACGGTTTAACAGAAATAATAGGTCCTGGAGTGGTAAATGAATGCAAAGAAAAAATACTACATATTAATGCAGATCATTTTCTGACAGAAATAATTGATCCTGATACTGGCGAAACATTGCCACCCGGACAAGAGGGAGAATTGGTTTATACAACTCTTACAAAAGAAGCGTTTCCTGCACTAAGATTTAGGACAAAAGACTTAGCTGTTTATTATGAAGATAAATGTAATTGTGGAAGAACATTTCCTTTCCAATCCAGAATAAAAGGTCGTAGTGATGATATGATGAAGGTAAAAGGAGTAATTGTTTTTCCATCACAAATTGAAGCTGCATTAATGAAGGTAAACGGTGTAAGTGATAACTATCAGATTGTTAAAACAAAGAAGGGAAACATAACCTCTTTATCCGTAGAAGTTGAACCAACTGAAAGTAGATATAAAGATGGCCATCTTGGTGATTTAGAGAAGAAAGCAGAAGATGAAATATACAGTGTTTTAAATCTTCATGTTCCAGTAAAAGTAATTGAACCAAAGACAATTCCACGCAGCACAGGAAAAGCAAAGAGAGTCATTGAACGATAATTATGATTGAAATTTTAGAAGGTATATTACCATATATCAAAGGTCTTTGGACCCTTCCCTGGATTCTTATTGGATTTATTGTTACAATATTGTTATCACGTGCTTTTGGAGAAGAAAAAATAAATAGATTGATGAAAAAAATTGGTTTAATTTTACTTTATTTTTTTGTTCCACTTTTGCTTTTTAAAATTCTATTAGGAGTTGATTTTAAATACAATGAAATATCATTTACAATCGCATGTTTTGCAATTTTAATTTTGATGTATATTCTCGCTTATTTTTATGCAAAAATTAATGCGAAAAAAATGGATCTTAAAGGAGAAATTAAAGGAAATTACATAATTACTGTTTTAACTAATCAGGGAAGAAGCTCTGCTTTTGTAGGAGGCTTTATGCTTGCTATTGATGAATGGAGGGTGTATGCAACATTATACATGATAATTGGTGCGATCTTTCTTTTTGCAATTATTCCTGCAATACTTTCGTTTATTCACAATAAGAATCTTAAAAACTCTGAAAAATCATTAAAAATTCATGCTCTTCCAGGGTATCTAAAAATTTTCCCTTGGTATCTTTTATGTTTTGCATTCGCTGCAATAATCCTGCATGGTTTTACTGGTATTACCCCAAAGGATTTTGGAAATCCTGGAGTAGTTTTTGATTTTATTACAGCTCTTACGATTCCTGCTGCTCTTTATTATGTCGGAGCTGGGATACACATTAAAGATATAAAAGACATGATAAACAGATTAAAAAAGAAGCAAACAGACAAAGAAAGTCAACAAAATTGGATCTGGACTAAAAACATATTTTTCCTAACTGTCGTTTTAACTTCAATTTTAACAATTATTGTTGTTGGTTTATTGTTAGGTTTAAATCTTATTTCCAAGGAGTGGTTCGTGGTAATTACGATTAATTCAATTCTTCCTATCACTAGCACAAATATGTTTCTTGTTCCTTATGGTATTAACAAAAAAGTAACAGCTTTATCAGTTACATGGACAACAATTGTTTGTGTACCTTTTGTAGTACTACTAATAACTGTTTTTAAAATATTTTTGTAAGTGTCATTTTTTACTTTTTGTTTTTAGAATATCTCTTATAAAAAAATATGTAAGCGTTAATGTTGCTACAATAAGAGCTATTGCATCTAAAACTAGCAAAAAAGCAGGATCCATTTTATTTCATCCTCCTAACATGAATCGTATTTACAATTACAAACACAAGCAATGATGCCAATAAACCAGGATATAACGGTTCGACACCTCCAATATATACCGGCCATCCAAAAACTGCATTAGCATAACCATGTGCAATCCAAATAAGAGAAGTTGTTGAACCTGCAATCATTGATGTAATCCCAGCAAGTGGCGATAGTCTTTTTTTGTAAAAAAATCCAAAAAGAATTGGCACAATCATTGCAGATATTCCTACTGTTCCTATATAATACCACATATCCACAATTGATGTAAAATATAATGAAAGAACAATTGCAAAACCCACTGTAATTATTATTCCAATCTTTGTTGCCCGTATTACTTGTTTTTCAGTTGCATCTTTTTTGAAAATATTTTTATAAAGATCATGTGAAATGTTCATAGCTCCTAGAAATGTAAAAGAATCCGCTGTACTCATAACAGTCGCAATAAGCCCTGTTAAAAACAATCCTAAAAGACCTACGGGTAATAAAGCACCAGCAATTGATAGATAAGAAGTCAGCGCTGATTCAACTTCCAATAGTCCTGCCTGAGATGCAGCAACTGCATAAATACCTGTAAAGGTAGTACATATATCAAATAATAACCAAAAACCAATTGATGCAAGTATTCCTCTTTTTGGAATTTTATCATCTTTTGCAGCATAGCATCTTTGATAAAATCCTGGATCTGCAAGTGTCCAGAATGCAATAAATCCCCAAATTAGAATCCATTGAGTAGTCTGAGTTCCTGTTAGTGTTAAATGTTGAGTGGTATCAATATATCCTAAAGCAAGATTTGGATTGCTAAGAGCATTTGTTAAAAAATCAAAACCTCCATAGGTTTGTACAGCGATTGGAATTAGTATTGCTACACCAATCATCATCAGTATAAATTGAATAATATCTGTGTAAACAACACCTACAAATCCTCCACGTATGGTATAAAATATCATTACAAATGCAACGATAAGTATAGTTATCCATAATTCTAAACCAAATAAAAAGTTAAAAATAATTCCCAACGAAAGAATATATGGAGCAGGTGAAACCATGATAAAATTAAAAATTGCACCTAAAAATCTAGATTTTTTATCATAAAACCTTTCAAGTTGGTCAGGAATTGTATAAAGCTTTGTTCGTCGGATTCGATTTGCTAAAAAGAATGCAAAAAACAAGTAAACCAGATACCAAAAAAAACCATTGATTATCCAATTTACAAATCCATATGAAAAAGACAACTCACCGACGCCAAGTAAGCCGCCATACCATGTGCTTACAAGAGTTGCAACAAATATTGGAAGAGTAAGTCTTCTACCTGCTAAAAAATAATCATTCAATCCGTGTATTTTTCTTTTTACAAAATATCCAATAATAAACAATAACGCAAAGTAAGTAATTATTATCCCATAGTCTATAAATGATACTTCTAGCATGGTTTTTTAATCCCCTCAATTTCTTTTTTTCTAAAACATCTAGGATCTTTGCCATAAATACCATTACCTGAAGCATATGCTCTTGATCTACATCCCCAACATTTATCTGATAATTCACAAGATATACAATCTTTAGGAAGATTATTTTTGTTTTTTAATTTTTTAAAAACTAAATAGTCTCTATTTTTTAAAAAAATATCATAAAAGCTTCCATCTCTATGAATATTTGGAGAATTTTTTTCTCTTATTGTGGCACAAGGTGTAACACTACCATCACACAAGATTGCTACAGTTGCAGAACAATACTGTTTATTTACACAGTTCATAGGTAGCTGGGTTACACCACAATGTTTTGAATAATGTTTGTATACTTTTGCTACTTCATTCTTTTTAGGAATAAATCTTTCTAAATCACTTTCCAATAATCCTGGTCTTAAATATGTATGATATACATTGAGTGATGTTTTAATACCATATTTATTATCAAAATAATCTATTGTCTGAATCATGTCTTCGGCTGTCTGTAGACCGGTAAAAGTAACAGAATTTAAAATATTTGAATTTGGATATCCTGAATCTAAAAGATTTTCCACCGAGGAAAGTATTACTTTAAGATCATCTTTTTTACGACCCGGATGTAAACAGGAATAAACCTTTGGATCAACCGTAGAAACATGAATTGAAATTAAACCAGGATCAGCATATTTCACAGTTTTTTTAAGTATAAACTCATCTGCTAGAGGCAATCCTCCAGTCCATATATTGTTTTTGAATCCACATTTTTTTGCAGTGCTCATGTGTTTAAAAATTGATTTTCGGATTAACGGTTCTCCTCCCAACCATTCGACGGCAGTTACTCCAAGCTTTTTTGCATCTGTAAGAATTTGGTTAATTTCTTTATCAGATAAAGTATTTTTTTCATTTTCAACAGCATTCATATAACAGTAAATGCATCCTTGGTAGCAACTATCCCCTACCTCAAGCTGAATAGAATAAATATTATCGTTTTCGTAATCTTGATATAATTTTCTATAATCTATCAACTTTTATTCCCTCACTTTGATAACAAGTATTTTTCCAGAATTTAGACTTATATTAGCGTTGTACTCAGATATTCTATTTGAAATGCCAAACCATCCAAATTTTGTATCTTTGTTGTTAACTATCCACTTAAGCCCACTGTAAGATAAACCCAATAAATCAGTAAGAGGAACGATCGAAATTATCTCATCTTTTTCTCCAGTGATATCTATTGCGCTATCAACTAATTCTATAGTATTTTTATCATCTATTATCTGAACCTTAATATCTGGTTTTATATTAGCTAGGCATAATATATTTGCTAGGGTATGATCGATTCTATCCCCTATTGCACCTAAAATAAGTATCTCATATGGATCAAGAGTTTCTGCCAAAGATATTGCAAGTTCTAAATCTGTTTTTTCTTGATTATTATCATAGATAATTTTGGTATTATTTTTTTTAAAAAACTCAATGATTGACGAACTTGCTGAATCTAAATCCCCTATGATATAATCTGGAATAATGTCCATTTTTTTTGCTGAGTAGGCTCCTCCATCAGCACAGATTATTATATCAAAACCTTCCAACAATTTCTTATGAAAAACGGTGTCATGAATTGTCCCATTTGCAATTATTACAATTTTATTTTTCATTAAAAAGACCTTTAATAATTTTTAAGACTTTATTTGAAACATCAACTGCATCTTTTCCTAAAATATATGCACAGGGTTCTATCCCAAAATCTCCTCGATGCAAAAGGATATCGATATTCTTTTTTGAATCTTCAAGTTGAAATTTTTTTGATAAATAGCTGTAGTTAAAGCCGGTTTCTTCAGGATTTTTTATATAAGCAATGTTCATAATTGCATTAACATCAATTATTTTTCTCAAGTATAGAAGTAATGATGAAAGGTGTTTACTTTTTCCAAAGTGTATCCCATTATAACTAGTAACTTTATCATCAACAATTATTAACCCATTTAAAAAAGCTGCAACATCTTCAGATTTTTCTGCAATTTCAGAGGTCATTGCAATATTTATTTTTACCTTTGGTATTAGCTTACTTAGATTTTTATCTTTAAGAATTAAAAAAGCTTTGGTCATATTGTCAATTATTTGATTTTTTGTATTACTGACAATTTCATTTTTATTTGCAATAAAAAATTTGCCATCTGTGACATTATTAGAAAATGAAATACACATATGAAATTTTACTGATTGATCATTAATAATTTTATTTGTGATATCTTCTGCTAATTCAAGAATTTTGTTAGGAATCTTTTCATCCGATTTAACATAATTACTCACCATTGGTTGAGATAATTTTAAAATCTTAGATATTTGTAATTGATCTATTCTTTTTGAATAAAGATTTTTTGCAATTGCTTTTTTTAAAATGATAGATTTTTCTAAATCAACTAGAATTGCTTCCTCCGCCATATTAACAAATTATAGAAATTTATAAATGGTTTATAAAGATTATGATATTACCAAAACAATTATTATCCAGAGTAACTGATATCCTTTTGTGCTAGAAATAAGACTATTTAGACCAACAGACATGTTTTCAGTAATAAAACTTGCATCTGACACACTACCAGAACAATACAATCCAAGCTTATTCAATTATTTTTATGAAATCTTTCCCCAAGGCTTTATTATTGCAGAAAAATCACATAAAATAATTGGATTTATAATTGGCGTAAAAACAAATCCACAAACAGCAAAAATTTTAATGCTATCCGTGTCTGAGTTGAATAGAAAACAAAAAATTGGATCTGAGTTACTAATTGAATTTCTTGATAGAATAAATGATAAAAAAACACAAGAAATTCAACTAGAAGTAAGAACTGATAATAGAAAAGCAATAAAATTCTATCAAAAACATGGATTTGAAATAATAGATGAAATTAAAGAATTTTATCAAAAAGGAGAAAATGCATATACAATGAGAAAAAGACTTTAAATTCTGACGAGTTCTTTTTCTTTTTCAGTCATAAAGCGCTCTGACATCTGTTCAAGTCTGTTAGATATTTTTTCAAGACCTGGACAGTTGTTATGTGAAAGCAAAGTTGCAATACCTCTACTTAGAGTAAAAACTGCAAGCTTATGCTCTCTTTTTGATTTATACACTTGATATGGAGTAACATCTAACCGAGAATATGCTGTAAACTCGATACCACCGTTGTTTTCTACCATCTCCTCAAGGTGTGTTTTTAACTGTAATAGAAATGTATGAAGTTGAATGAGTTCATCTTTCTGCATTGTTAACCTTCCCACGGACTGAAAATATTTCATAGTGAAATAAATGATGGCCTTTTTATGATTTTCTGTCCAACATTTATATATTAAAAAATGATACGGGTTTTTACTAAATTAATTTATAAATAAAAATAAAAAAGGATTATTCTAAATCCTTTTTTGTTAATACTCTAACCGCTGAAGGCATTTTTACAACATTTCCAAGTTTTATACCCACAATTTCTTTTACATTTTTACTATTTGCAATATCTAAAAGTCTCTGAGTAATAATACCGTCAAATACAACGGTTGATATGTTGTTGCTCTTCTTCAATGAGTCTGTAAGCTCTCTAACTGGTATTTTTTTGATTTCCTTTTCATTTTTGTCAAAGAGAACTGCCTTTAAAGAGCCTGAAATATCACTGAGTATCTTTCCATAGCCTTTTTGTTTTTCTGTAATTATTTTTTCTTTCTTTTGTTCATCTTCCTTTGATTTTTCATCGCCGGGTTTAGATTCAGATTTTGTTTCGGTTTTTGCTTCTGGTTTTGTTTCTGTTTTTGCTGCTAGTTTGGCGTCTTGCTTTCCTTTCTTGGGAGACCTATAATCTTGTTTTTCAGTTTCTTTTTTCTCAATTTTAATATCATACATTTCTGCGTATTGCTCTGCGGGTATCTTGTTTTTTAATGCTTTCATTATTAGTTTTTGAGGGATTTCCTCTACTTCGCGAGTTTGAGGTGCTCTTGCAACAAAATCAACATCAGCGGTTTGTAATAATTCCTTTAGAATTAATTCTCCACCTCGGTCTCCATCAACAAAAGCAGTAGTGATTCTTTCTTTGGTTAACTCAATTACTGATTTTGGTATATTTGTTCCACCGACTGCGATTATATTCTTGATACCATACTTTAACAAATTTAGAACGTCTCTTCGGCCTTCTACAAGAATTATTGCATCGCTTTTTTCAATGTTAGGTCCTGCTGGACAATGATCTGGTCCATAGTTTGTAATCTCCTCAACTTGAACTGCTTGTCGAACATTGTCAGCAATGCTTTCTCCTTCGATTTTTCCTTCTTCCATTACCTTGTTTAGAAGTTCTTTTGCTCTTTCTATGACCTTTTTTCTTCTAACGACTCTTACATCTTCGACTTGATTAGCTGTGATACTTGCTTTACATGGACCTACTCTATCAATACTTTCAAAAGCGGCTGCAAGAATTACAGTTTCTACTTTATCCAAGGAAGTTGGAAGGGTGATATCTCCTTCACTTTTACCATTTTTAGATTCTAATTCTACTTCAATTCTTCCTACTCTAGCAGACCTTTGTAATTCTCTTAAATCTAATTCATCACCTAGTAAGCCTTCAGTTTGGCCAAATATTGCACCTACGACGTCTGATTTTTCGATTATTCCATCTGCTTTAATATGAGCCTTAATTAAATATTTCGTTGTTGCTGGATCAATAACCATTTATCATCACCTTTTGTAATCTTTCTGAAAAATAGCACCATTATCCGCTTTCTAGCAAATAATAGGTGGCGAATCCACACAATTGCTTATGCATATGATTTTAATGTTAAGTTAAGCGGTTAAATATGATTTAATCTTAATAGATCAATGCACCTTTCAAGGTGCTATTTCTCATTTTATTTTTTCTTATTTACATTATTTCTTATTATATACGTATATATTAGTTTTGCGCCATATTTAAATGTTGTGCCTGTATTCTGCATTGATAGTTTCATATGAAGGAAAAGATCTATATTGGTGTTGCCTGGCCTTATGCAAATGGGTCACTTCATTTAGGTCATATTGCTGGTTGTTACTTGCCTGCAGACATTTTTGCGCGATATAGTAGAATGAAAGGAAAAGACGTATTAATGGTTTCTGGAAGTGATGAACATGGAACACCTATTACTATTACTGCAGAAAACGAAAAAACCACTCCTCAAACAATTGTAGATAGGTATAGTAAAGAGCATACTGACAATATGAAACAAATGGGTATTTCATTTGATTTATTTACCAGAACAACTACCAAAAATCATGAAAAAGTTGTTCAGGACATTTTCTTAACTTTATATAAGAAGGACTATATTTATAAAAAAAGTATTGAGGCATTTTATTGTAATGATTGTAATCGCTATTTACCAGATAGATACATAGAGGGAACCTGCCCATATTGCGGCAATAAAAGCGCTCGTGGAGATCAATGTGATGAGTGTGGTAAGTTACTTGACCCACAAGATCTTAAAAATGTTAAATGTAAAATCTGTGGAAGTACGCCTGAAATAAAAACAAGTGAACATTTGTTTTTTGCACTTAGTAAATTTGAACCGAAATTATTGGAATGGATGAAGGATAAAAAACATTGGAAACCAAGTGTTTTAAAATTTACACAGAACTGGCTTAAAGACGGTCTAAAAGACAGAGCAATAACAAGAGACATTGAATGGGGAATAAAAGTTCCAATCGATGGTTTTGATGATAAAAGAATTTATGTTTGGTTTGACGCAGTTATTGGATATCTTGCAGCAAGTAAAGAATGGTCTCAAATAAATAAAACACCAAATAAATGGGAAGAATGGTGGAAAAATAAAGATTCAAAACATTACTATTTCCTTGCAAAAGACAATATTCCTTTTCATAGCCTAATTTGGCCTTCTATTATAATGGGCTATGATGAAAAATTAGAGTTACCTTATGATATTCCAGCAAATGAATATCTTAGACTCAAGGGTGAACAGTTTTCAAAAAGTAGGGGAATCGCAGTCTGGGTTCCAGATATTATTAAGAAATTAGATGTTGATTCTGTCCGATACTATCTTTCTATTAATATGCCTGAGAACAAGGATACAAATTGGATGTGGGATGATTTTGTAGCGAAAAACAATGACGAGCTTGTTGGCGCTTATGGGAATTTCGTT
>Ga0272442_10007577_pt1 | contig 13994 bp, 10 predicted proteins | sample SSMForm2O_FD_200262 | JGI IMG/M metagenome (GOLD analysis project Ga0272442, IMG submission 200262) | Marine sediment archaeal communities from Little Sippewissett salt marsh, Falmouth, MA, United States - SSM-Form-2O | ecosystem: Environmental > Aquatic > Marine > Wetlands > Sediment ...
CAGCAAGGACGCCTACGAGAAAGGGTTCCGCCTGAACCACTACGGTGAGATGCTGGTCGCCAAGCTTCGCGAGGAGTTCAGCGCAATCATCGATAAGATCCAGGTCACGATCTACACCGACGAGGAGAAGATGGCCGCGCCGCTCGACGAAGCACGCGTCGTCTATCACCAGCGCGACGACCGGATCAAGGGGATGATCGACGAGGACGTCGACACGTTCTACTCCTGCATCCTCTGCCAGTCGTACGCACCTGATCACGTCTGCGTCGTCACTCCCGAACGGCTCGGACTCTGCGGAGCGTACACTTGGCTCGACTGCGCGGCGAGCTACGAGATGAACCCCCACGGCCCGAACCAGCCGATCAAGAAGGGCGATACCCTCGACGAGGTCAAGGGCCAATGGAAGGGCGTCAACGAGTACCTCGAAGTCGCTTCGAACGGGAATCTCGAGCGGTTCAACGCCTACTCGATGATGGAAGACCCGATGACAAGCTGCGGTTGCTTCGAATGCGTCACTGCGATCCTCCCGGAGACAAACGGAGTTATGATTGTCAACCGCGAGTTCGAGGGGATGACGCCCGTCGGGATGAGCTTCTCGACAATGGCCGGTCAGATCGGCGGTGGAATCCAGACCCCGGGGTTCATCGGGATGGGGAAGCTGTACATCTCCAGTAAGAAGTTCATCTCCGCCGACGGCGGAATCGAGCGCGTTGTCTGGATGCCGAAGGTTCTCAAGGAGGAGATCCGCGACCGGCTCGAAGAGCGGTTTGAGGAGCTTGAGAAGCCCGATCTGTTCGATAAGATCGCCACCGAGGAGGATGCCATGACGAGCGAGGAACTCCTGGTGTATCTGGAGAAGGTCGGTCATCCGGCTCTCGCGATGGAATCGATGATGTAAGGAGGAACGGGGACAAGATGGCGAAGGTAACCGGTATCGACATCTACAAGCTGCTCCCGAAGACCAACTGCGGCGACTGCAACTTCCCGACGTGCATGGCATTCGCGATGCAGGTCGCGGCGAAGAAGGCGGCGCTCGCTCAGTGTCCGCACGTCTCAGACGAAGCGCAGTCCGCCCTCGGCGATGCGCAGGCCCCTCCGATGCACACCGTGAAGGTTGGCGCTGGGGAGAAGGAGCTGACGATCGGTGGAGAGACGGTCCTGTTCCGCCACGAAGAGAAGTTCCACCATCCGACCGGAGTGGCCGTTCGTGTCTCCGCTGCGCTCCCGGACGCGGAGATCGATACGCAGCTTGACGCGATTTCGAGGCTCCACTTCCTTCGCGTCGGTGAGGAGATCGGCGTGAACCTCATCGCCGTCGATGGGGACGGAGCCGACGCCGATCGGTTTCGGGCGGCCGTCGAACGCGTTGCCAGTGGATCCAGTCTCCCGCTGATCCTTCTCTGCGAGGACACCGGAACGCTCAGCGCCGCCCTCGACGGCGTCGCGGCGAAGCGGCCGCTCATAGGACCGGCAACCGAAGCGAACTGGGAAGCAATCGCCGGGATCGCGGTGGAGAAGAAGCTGCCCGTCCTCGTCCGATCCGATTCCCTCGAGGGCCTCGCCGGGCTGGTCGAGAAGCTCAAGGGGAAGGGAAGCGAGGATTTGGTGCTTCAACCGGTTGCCGCCGATCTGGTCGGCACCCTCACACGGCTGACGCAGCTTCGGCGCTTGTCACTCGAGAAGGTCTTCCGCCCCCTCGGCTACCCAACGTGTGTCACTGCGAGCGGTGAGGCGCTCGTCGACCAGTCCGTCGCCGCCGGGACGGCCGTTTGCCGTTACGCGGGGATCGTGATCACGGACGCAACGGCACCTGAGGAGATCCTTCCGATCCTGACGATCCGCCAGAACATCTACACCGATCCTCAGGTCCCGAACGCGATCGAGGCAAAGCTCTACGAAATCGGAAGTCCGGGGGCGGATGCCCCGGTGATCCTCACGACAAACTTCGCGCTGACGTACTTCACCGTCGCCGGCGAGGTGGAGAACAGCAGGGTTCCCGCATACATCAGCGTCCTCGACACCGAGGGGCTTGGCGTCCTCAACGCCTACGCCGACGACAAACTGACCGCAGAGGGCATCGTCAAGACCGTCACGGCGCAGGGCGTGATGGAGCACGTGAACCACAACAGGCTGATCATCCCGGGCCTGGTCGCCGTGCTGCGAATGGAGATTCAGGAGGAATCCGGGTGGGAGGTGGTCGTCGGCCCAGAGGATGCCGCCGGGATACCGCACTTCCTCAAGACGCAGTGGGCCGGCTAGAAGACGATTGATGGAAACATTCCGCGTCAGATTCGAGCCGGAGGGGAAGACCGTCGAGGTGCGTCAAGGAGCGACGCTCCTCGATGCCGCCCGCACGGCCGGGGTCTTCGTCGCGTCGATCTGCGGCGGAGACGGAATCTGCGGGAAGTGCCGCGTCGTGATCGAGACCGGCAAGGTCGACGCCGAACCGACGACGCTCCTGACCCGGGAGGAGATCCGCCGAGGATACGTCTTGGCGTGCCGGACGCGAGTCCTCGGCGACGTCGTTGTAGCGATTCCCCGGGAGACGAAAACCGAAGGCGCTCAGATCCTGATCGACGAAGACGCGCAGCGCTTCCGTGCGCTCTACCCAACGACCGCCGAGCCGGCATTCTTCCGACGCGATCCGGTCGTCCGGAAACTCTGCCTCGAACTCCCGCCGCCGACACTGCAGGACAACCTTGCTTGCCAGGAGCGCTTGATTCGCGAGATTCGGCGCTGCCTCGACGCACCCGTCTTGCAGATGGGACTGAGAGTCCTCCGCGACCTTCCCGCGGACCACCGCGAGGGAGGGTGGCAGTTGACAGCGACCATCGGACATCGCGGCGGAACGACGGAAGTGGTCCAGGTTGAGCGCGGAGATCGACAAAGATCGAGCTACGGCGTGGCCGTCGACGTCGGAACGTCGACGGTCGTCGCCCATCTCGTCCATCTCGGGACCTCGGAGACACTTGACGCGGAGGCCTGCTACAACTCTCAGATGGCATTCGGCGAGGAGGTAACACGCAGGATCATCTACGCGGAGCGTGAGACGCCGAAACGGCTGCGAGAAGCCGTGGTCGCTGACATCAACAATCTGATCTCCACGTTCGTTGCACGCAACCCGATCGAGATCCATGACGTCGTGGCTCTCGTTGCCGCAGGGAACACCCCGATGGTTCACTTCCTCCTCGGGCTCGACCCGTCCCACATTCGCAAGGCACCGTACATCCCGACGACAACGGCTCCCCCGCCCGTACGGGCCGCGGAGGTCGGGATCAAGATCAACCCCCGTGGACTCCTGTTTGCCGTACCGTCGATCGGCAGCTGGGTCGGTGGGGACGTCACCGCCGGGATCCTCGCCACCGGACTCTATCAGACGGATCGGTTGACGATGTTGATCGACGTCGGTACGAACGGCGAGATTGTCCTCGGCAACAGCGAATGGATGCTAGCTTGCGCTACGTCGGCGGGACCGGCATTCGAGGGGAGCGGTGTCCAGTGTGGCATGAGGGCGAGCCGAGGAGCGATTGAACGAGTGCAGATCGGTCCGGGTACCCACGTCGAAATCCGAACGATCGGCGGCGGCATTCCGCAAGGAATCTGCGGATCAGGCCTTATCGACGCGATCGCCGGCCTGTTCGAGTCCGGCATCATCGATCGCTCCGGTCGTCTCCTGCTCGACCGCTCTTCGCGGGCTCGCGAGGTGGACGGACGAGGGGAGTTCGTCCTCGTCGCGGCCGGGGAGAGCGGTAGCGAAGCAGACATCGTAATTACCCAACCCGACATCGAGAATCTTCTTCGCGCCAAGGCGGCGATCTACGCCGGGGCGAAGGTGCTCCTCGAGTCGACTGATCACACGTTCCAGGACATCGAGCAGCTGCTCATCGCCGGGGGATTCGGGAACTACCTCGATCGGGGGAAGGCAATCTCCCTCGGCATGATTCCGGACGTTCCGTTGGAGCGGGTCCGGTTCGTCGGGAACTCCTCCCTGATCGGGGCGAAGATGGCGCTGTTGTCGGTGGAGGCGTTCGAACGATGTGGGGTGATAGCGCGTAACGCGACGTACTACGACCTGATCACCTATCCAGGTTACTACGAGGAGTTCATGTCGGCCAAGTTCCTTCCGCACACGAACTTGGATCTCTTCCCGACAGCCACCCACGTCACAGCCAAGCCGACCGGGAAGGAGAGCGGGTAGCCGATGAGCGTCACGATCGCGGTCGCGGGAAAGGGAGGGACCGGGAAGACCACGCTCTCCGCGCTGATGATCGAATCCCTCCGCGAGCGAGGCGTGACACCGATCCTCGCAGTCGACGCCGATCCGAACGCGAACCTCGGTGAGGCCCTCGGCCTGACCGCCGACGTGTCAATCGGGCGACTCCAGTCCGAGACGTTGAAGCAGATCCACAGCCTGCCGGCCGGTGTCCCGCTCAGCCGACACCTGGAATACGAGCTTCATCAAGCAATTGTCGAGGGTGAGGGCGTCGACCTCCTGATGATGGGACACGGCGAGGGTCCCGGCTGCTACTGCGCCGTCAACCACATCCTCAGGCGTTACCTCGAATCGCTCCGCTCGTCGTATCGCTGCACGATCCTCGACAACGAAGCAGGGATGGAGCACATGTCCCGCCGCGTCTCCCACGGGATCGATCTCCTGCTCGTCGTCAGCGACGCCAGCCCGACGGCGCTTCGTTCCGCCGGGCGGATCGCGGACATCGCCGATGACCTCGAGCTGGAGATCGGGCGACGCTACCTCGTGCTGACCAACCTGCGCGGGGAGCTGCCCGATCGCGCGGCGGCCGAGTTGGAGAAGACCGAGCTGGAAGTTGTCGGGAAGATCCCGTTTGACGAGGAGATCGCCGAGCTGAGGTTGTCCGATCGCCCGATCGGAGACCTCTCTTCCGAGGCCGTCTCACGGACCGGAGTATCCGAGATGCTCGATAGGCTGCTGCAAAAGGAGGAAGCCGCGTGACCGTTGAAATCCCCGATGTCAAGAAGAGCTGGCCCCACGCGATCAACGCTGTGACGATCGGCGCCACGTCCGCCGAAGGCGGCACGCGGACGTCGACCGTCACCGTTGGAGGCGAGACGACGCTCCCCTTCTACCATTTCGAGGGGACGATGCCGAACAAGCCGGTCGTGGCAATGGAGGTTTGGGACACCCCGGCCGAGGATTGGCCCGACCCGATCCGCGAACCGTTTGCCGACGTCCTCAGCGATCCCGCCGCGTGGGCGAAGAAGTGCGTCGACGCGTTCGGTGCCGAGATGATCTGCCTTCGGTTGAAGGGATGCGATCCCAACGGCGCGAACCGCTCTCCCGATGAGGCGGCCGCGGCGGCGAAGCGGATCGCCGACGAAGTCGGCGTCCCATTGATCGTCTGGGGCTGCGGGAACGACGACAAGGATAACGAGGTCTTCCCCGTCGTCGCCGAGGTCCTCTCAGGAGAGAACTGCCTCCTCGGCACGATCACTGAGGACAACTACAAGACGCTGACGGCCCTCGGCACGGCGTACGGGCACAAGCTGATCGCCGAATCCCCGGTCGACATCAACATGGCGAAGCAGATCAACATCCTCGCCCTCGACGTCGGCTTCCCGGCCGAGAACACCGTCATCTTCCCGAGCACCGGCGCCCTCGGCTACGGGCTCGAATACGTCTACTCGATCATGGAGCGGCTACGGATCGCCGGGCTGAAGGGAGACAAAGTCGTGGCGATGCCGATGCTCTGCGACATCGGAGCCGAGGTGTGGAGTGTGAAGGAGGCCAAGGCCCCGGAGAGCGAGGTCCCGGGGTGGGGGGACGTCGAGTTGCGCGGTCCAATGTGGGAGGCGTCGACGGCGACCGTCTATCTCCTCGCCGGAGCCGACATCCTGGTCATGCGCCATCCTGAGGCGGTGAGGTTGACGAAGGGGACGATCGTTCGCTTGATGGGGGGCGGTGCCGGATGATCCTGATCGGAGAGCGAATCAACGCGGGGTTCAAGGACATCGCGAACGCCATCCGGACAAAGGATCCGACCGCGGTGGAGAAATGGGCAACGGCACAGTCCGAAGCCGGAGCGACCTACCTCGACGTCAACATCGGCGCCGCGTCGCGCGACCCGGCGGACATGGCGTGGCTGGTGGAAACGGTCCAGAAGGCCGTCCCGACGAAGATCTCGGTCGACAGCACGAAGATCGAGGCGATCGAGGCCGGACTCGACGTGATCGACGGACGCGGCGTTCTGATCAACTCGACAACCGCCGATCCGGGCAAGCTGGAGAAGATCGTCCCGCTCGCCGTGAAGCACAACGCCATGCTCCTTGGCTTGGCGATGGACGATCGCGGCAGTCCCCAGAACGTCGAGCGACGGGTCGAGAACGGGGCGATGGTGTTCATGGCGGCGATGGAGGGCGGACTCGCCCCGGACCAGATCATCCTCGATCCGATCCTGATGCCGATCAAGTTCATGCAGGAGCAGGTGCCGTGTGTCCTCGAGACGATCGACCAGTTCACGCATCTTTCGGACCCGCCGCCTCACATCTCGGTCGGGCTGTCGAACATCGGGTCGAAGACGACCGAACGCGGACGGATCGTCCGCACGTTCCTCGTCATGGCGATGGCCCACGGCCTCGACGCGGCGATCTGCAACGTCTGCAACGAGGAGCTGATCGCCGCCGTGGCGACAGCCGAGCTGATGCTGAATAAGGAGATCTACAGCGACTCGTACATCCGCGCGTTCCTGATGCGTCAAGGATCATGAAGGAGGAGACGGTGACGAACGAAAAACCACGAAGCATCGACAAGGCCTCGCTTGACGTCCTCGAAGCCGACGCCGGACAGCACGAGACCGCGTGGGACCGGTTGGATGCGATGCAGCCCCAATGCAAGTTCGGAGGCGAGGGAGTCTGCTGCCGAATCTGCAGCATGGGCCCGTGTCGGATCATCCCCGGAAGGACGGATCGCGGCGTCTGTGGAGCCAATGTGGACACGATCGCTGCGCGGAATCTCGTGCGAATGATCGCCGGGGGCGCGGCCGCTCACTCTGACCATGGCCGGGACGTCGCGCATGCGCTCCTCCTCGCCGCACGCGGCGAAGAAAGCGATTACGAGATCAAGGACCCGGTGAAGCTCCGTCAGGTGGCGAGTGCGTACGGGATCGGCCAAAACGGTGCATCGGATCGGGAGATCGCGGTCACGCTCGCCGAGCGGGCGCTCGCCAACTTCGGCCAGCAAGAGGGTGAACTCGAACTCGCTTTCCGAGCTCCAGCGAAGCGTGTCGAGCGCTGGAAGACGGCGGGCGTCGTCCCTCGCGGAATCGATCGGGAGATCGTCGAGATCATGCATCGAACCCACATGGGCGTCGACACCGACTACAAGAACATCATCCAGCAGGGGATCCGGTGTTCACTCGCCGATGGGTGGGGTGGCTCGATGATCGCCACGGAACTGCAGGACGTTCTGTTCGGCACCCCCTCCCCAATCCGAGGAAAGGTCAACCTGGGGGTTCTCGACGAGGCGCAGGTGAACCTCGTCGTTCACGGCCACGAACCGGTTCTGTCGGAGATGGCCGTCGCGGCGGCGCGGGATCCGGAGCTACTGCAGATGGCATCTGACGCAGGGGCTACCGGGATCAATGTGTCCGGGATCTGTTGCACCGCCAACGAGATCCTGATGCGCCACGGCGTGCCGATCGCCGGCAATTTCCTCCAGCAAGAACTGGCTGTCATGACCGGAGCGGTCGATCTGATGATGGTCGACGTACAGTGCATCATGCCCGCGCTCGCCGATCTCGTCAATCACTTTCATACCAAGCTAATCACGACATCGCCCAAAGCGAAGTTCCCCGGGGTAGAGCACGTCGAATTCAGCGAGGAACGGGCGCTGGAGATCGCCAAGACGATCGTCCGCATGGCGATTGAGAACTTCGGCCGTCGGGATCGGAAGCCGTTCATCCCGGACGAGACGATGGATCTGATCGGAGGGTTCACCGCGGAGTCGGTGTTCAGCTTTCTCGGAGGAACCTACCGACCGACGTACCGACCGTTGAACGACGCAATTATCGACGGGCGTCTGCGCGGCGCGGCCGGCGTCGTCGGCTGCAACAACCCCAAGATCACCCACGACTGGGCGCACGTCGAGATGGCAAAGGAGTTGATCAAGAACGACGTCCTCGTCGTCACGACCGGCTGTTCGGCGATCGCCGATGCGAAACACGGTTTGATGCGCCCGGAAGTCGCGTTCGAGTTGGCTGGCGACGGCCTCAAGGAAATCTGCGAGACGGTCGGCATCCCGCCGGTCCTCCATGTCGGCTCCTGCGTCGACAACGCCCGGATCCTGATGGTTCTGACGAACATGGTCAACGAAGGCGGACTCGGAGACGACATCTCCGATCTCCCGGTCGCCGGAGCGGCGCCGGAGTGGATGAGCGAGAAGGCCGTCTCGATCGGTTTCTATTTCGCTTCCTCCGGCGTGTTCACGACACTCGGAATGCCCTTCCCGATCGAAGGATCCGAGAACCTCACTCGGTATGTCACCAACGAGATGGAGCAGATTGTCGGCGGCAAGTTCGCGTTTGAGCCGGATCCGATCGCCGCAGCGCGTCTGATGATCGCACACATCAACAAGAAGCGCGAAGCCCTGAAGCTGAAGGCGGTCGCCGTCGCGTAGAGACGGCTAGCCGGTCGTTCCCACGCGGCCTGGCCGGCGAGAACGGAGTGAGGCGGCAACGTCGCCCAGGAGGCGAAGTCTCTCGTCTGCCTCCTTCTCCGTGTGGCCGAGGTGGGGCAGCCCGCAGGGGAGCGTGATCAGGTCCCCCGCCCGGTAGTCCGCGACATCGTCGATCCCTGCGATCCCCCAGGCGATCCGCTTCCCGTTCCGCTCCGTGTAGTACTTCGTGATCGGATACTGCGAAGCGTCGAAGCTGATCAGATCGATCTCCGCTTCGAAGAGGCGGTCCCACTGCATGTTCCCGCAGGTGTGCATCCCGCGGACCACCGGGAAACTCTCGAACAGCGGGTTCCAGAGACGCTGGTAGTCGAAGCCCACGTAGCCGAGCGCCGGCTCGTCGAGGAACAGGATGATCTCCTCGGCGTGGAGACCGTCGAGGATCGCCTCGACGTGCCGGTAGACTCGAGAGATCGCGTCGTCCTCGTCATAGCCGCTCTGGATGAGCGTCGCCGGCCCGATGCACTGAACCTTCACCACGTCGAACCGGTTACGCTTGAACGCCTGCAGACAGCTGAGCCGCCCGGGCTCCTCCACGTACTCGAGCATCGCGTCGCCGAGCGCGGTGAGCTCCGGGAGAAACGGGATTTCGTGCTCGAGGCTGTAGGCGACAGCCCGTTCCACTTCGGTGAACGGAAGCGATCCGATCTGCGTGAACACCCTTCCCAACTGCTCGTAGCGGCGCATGCCCCAAGTATACGGACTTGCAGCCCACCCCACCACGCGTGACTGCGCATCGCGCAATCGGAAGGGAACCCCGAGAGACGCCCGCACGCTGACGTCTCCCGAAGGTGCGGAACTAGAACAACCCGGTGATCTCTCCATTCTCGTCGAGGTCGATGCTCATGAACGCCGGATGGGTCGCCAGGCCGGGCATCGTGCTCATCGAACCGATCAACGGATAGATGAACCCGGCGCCGACGCTCGCCCGGACCTCGCGGACCGGGACGGTGAACCCGGTCGGAGCGCCCTTGAGCGAGGGGTCGTGCGACAGGGAGAGGTGGGTCTTTGCCATGCAGATCGGCAGCTTGCCGAACCCAGCGCGCTCGTAGTCGGCGATCTGCTTCTCGGCGAGCGGCTCGTAGGAAACGCCGTCGGCCCCGTAGATGTCGACCGCGATCTTCTCGATCTTCTCCTTGATCGACCACTCGAGGGGATAGAGAAACTCGAAGTTCGACGGCTTCTCGCAGGCGGCGACAACCGCCTCGGCAAGCTTCGCCGATCCCTTGCCTCCGTCGGCCCAGTGCGTCGTTACCACGGAATCCTCGGCGCCCTGCCCGATGGCGTATTCGCGGATCATCTCCAGTTCCGCCGGAGTGTCATCCACAAACGCGTTCACCGCGACAACGACGGGGATGCCGAACCGAAGGGCGTTCTTGATGTGTGCGCCGAGGTTGCACAGTCCCTTCTCGAGCAGCTCCAGATTCTCCTGGGTGTAGGCCTCGTCGAGTGGGGCCCCCGGCTTCACAGCGGGGCCGCCGCCGTGCATCTTCAGCGCCCGCACCGTGGCGACCAGCACGACGGCATTCGGGATCAGACCCGAGTACCGACACTTGATGTCGAAGAACTTCTCCATCCCGATGTCCGCGCCGAAGCCGCTCTCAGTGACCACGTAGTCGCCGAGCTGGACCGCGATCTTGTCTGCGATGATCGAGCTGTTTCCGTGGGCGATGTTGGCAAACGGACCGGCGTGCACGAACGCCGGCTGGCCCTCGAGCGTCTGCATCAACGTCGGCATGAGGGCTTCCTTCATCAGGACCGTGACCGCGCCGGCGACGCCCAGCTGCTCCACGTTCACCGGCTCGCCCTGCCTGTTGAGCCCCACGACCATCCGTCCGAAGCGCTCGCGCATGTCCTTGAGGGACGTCGCCAGGGCGAGGACCGCCATGATCTCCGAGGCCACCGTGATGTCGAAGCCGGTCCTCCGCGGGAAGACGGGGCTCGACGAACCGTCCTTCAGCTTGTCGTCGTTGAAGCCGATCTCGATCTGTCGCAGCGACCGGTCGCAGACATCGACGACGCGCCGCCACGTGATCGTCTCGGGATCGATGTCGAGACGCGTCAAGCCGCGCCTTGCGAGTTGCTCGTCGGTCTGTCGACTCTCATGGTAGAGCCGCGTATCGAGAGCGGCCGCCACCAAGTTGTGCGACACGCTGATTGCGTGGATGTCGCCGGTGAGGTGGAGGTTGAAATCCTCCATCGGGATCACCTGGGAGTAGCCGCCCCCGGCAGCCCCGCCCTTGATGTTGAACGTCGGCCCCATGCTCGGTTGCCGGATGCAGCAGATCACGTTCTTCCCGAGTTCCGACCCGAGCGCCTGGGTGAGGCCGACCATCGTCGTCGACTTCCCCTCACCGAGCGGCGTCGGAGTGATCGCCGTGACGTCGATGTACTTCCCGTTGGAACGATCGGCAAGCCGATCGAGTACCTCCAGCTTGATCTTGGCCTTCCACGCACCATACGGTTGGAGTTCCTCTTCCGTGAGTCCCAACCCTTGCGCGATCTGGTTGATGGGTACGAGAGTTGCAGCCTGAGCGATCTCCAAATCCGACGGGACCTTCCGGACGTCCTCCGCCACTGCGACCTCCTTCTATCCGTACCGGTGTTCGCGTTCCTCCCAATCGGCGTCTGAAGGCCGATTCTCGCTACAGAAGCATTATAGCGCTCCAGGCGCTTCCCGTGAAACCGAAGCCGACGCGTCCCTCCCGCACCGTCGAAGGCAGCGCTTTGTCCGAAGCCCTATCGGCCACCTATACTGAAAGACCGCATAGAACCGTGCGATCCATTCGCACTCCTGGGAGGAGGCAACATGGGCAACACACGTGAACTGCCGGTCGTCTGGCTGCAGACCGCCACCTGTAGCGGCTGCTCCGTCTCCGTCCTCAACGCCGTCAGCCCCCGGATCAGCGATCTTCTCCTCGAAGAAGTCCTGCCGGGACACCACATCAATCTCAGATTCCAGGCGACCGTCATGGCCGGATCGGGCGAACCGGTGCTCGAGGTCCTCGCCGAGGCCAAACGCGAACGGAAAGGCGGCTACGTCCTTATCGTCGAGGGGTCGGTTCCAACCAAGGAGGACGGCGCCTTCGGCACCCTGGGTGAGGTCCCGATGTGCGAGCACGTCACCTCCCTTGCCGAGGCGGCGATGGCGGTGCTCGCCCTCGGGACCTGCGCCTCGTACGGGGGGATCTTCGCCGCAGCGCCGAACCCCGGAGGCTGCCTCGGTGTGCCGCGGTTCCTCGCCGATCAGGGGATCGGGACCCCGATCGTCAGCATTCCCGGTTGCCCACCCCATCCCGACTGGTTCGTCGGAACGGTGGCGACCGTCCTGCTCGGGGGGCTCGGCGCCCTCGACCTCGACGAGGTCGGACGTCCCAAACGATTCTTCGGCCGGCTGATTCACGAGAACTGTCCGCGCCGCGCCTGCTTCGACGAGGGCAAGTTCGCGAAGCACCTCAGCGACGAGGGCTGCCTCTACGAGATGGGATGCAAGGGAACGATCACCCACGCCGACTGTCCGCTGCGACGCTGGAACAACGGCGTCAACTGGGTCATCGGGAGTGGTGCCCCATGCAACGGATGCACCGAACCGGGCTTTCCGGATCTGATCTCGCCGTTCTACGAGCGGATCCCCGAGGAGTCGTTGCTCGTGCCCCTGCCGAACAAGGAGGGCTAGACATGCGGAAGATCGTCATCGATCCGATCACAAGAATCGAAGGCCACCTGAAGATCGAAGCCCTCGTCGACCGGGGTGAGGTGAAGGAGGCACACAGCTCGGGAACGCTTTTTCGGGGAATCGAGCTGATCCTCCAGGGACGCGACCCACGAGACGCGACGCGGATCACGCAGCGAATCTGCGGCGTCTGTCCGACCGCCCACGCCACTGCGTCGAGCACCGCTCTGGACAATGCGTTCGGGGTCGCCGATCGCATCCCCGCGAACGGACAGACAATCCGCAACCTGATCCTCGGCTGCAACTTCATCCAGTCGCACGTCCTCCACTTCTACCACCTGGCGGCACTGGACTACGTCGACGTGACAACGGTCGCCGACTACGAGGGGAGCGATCCCGGCCTCGCCTCGGCGAGGCGATTCCTCGAGCGAGGCGAGGCCGGTCCATTCGTCCCCCGCTACGAGGGGGACTACCGGCTCCCCAAGGATCTGGCGCAGGCCGCGACCGCACACTATTTGCAGGCCTTCGACGTGCGGCGCAAGGCCCACGAGTTGCTCGCCGTCTTCGGAGGCAAGATGCCGCACAGCGTCGGGATCGTCCCCGGCGGTGTGACGATGATCCCGGAGGTCGACACGATCGCCGCCTTCCTGTGGAGACTGAACGAGATCCGCACGTTCATCGACGGCATCTACCTCCCCGACGTGCTCGCCGTGGCCGAACACTACCCCGACTACTTCGAGATCGGAGCGGGTTGCCGAAACGTTCTCGACTACGGCGGCTTCCCGCAGGAGGGAGGGAAGCTCCTCGAGGGAGGGACCCTGGGGCCGGACCTGGCGCCCCTCGATCTAGATCCCGCCCGGATCACCGAATCGGTCGAGCATTCCTGGTTCGACGACGACCAGGCGTCGCGGCATCCCTCCCAAGGGAGGACCGAGCCCCGTCCGGACAAGGAGGGCGCCTACTCCTGGATCAAGTCCCCGCGCTACGACGGGCGTGTGCACGAGGGCGGCCCCCTCGCGCGGATCCTGCTTGCCTACGCCCGCGGCATGCCCGCGGTCAGGCCGGTCGTCGACGACGCCCTCGCCCGCTTCCGCGCGAAGCCGAACGTCCTGTTCTCCGTGCTTGGACGACACTTGGCTAGGGCGGTGGAGTGCAAGGTGGTCGCCGACGCGATGGCCGACTGGGTCCTGTCGCTCGAGCCGGGCGGCGCGGTCTACGCGGAGTACGTGATCCCCGATCAGGGCGCCGGCGCCGGCATGGTTTCCGCGCCGCGCGGGGCGCTCGGCCACTGGGTACGGATCGAGGACAAGAGGATCGCACACTACCAGTGCGTCGTCCCAACCACCTGGAACGCGTCGCCGAAGGACGACAGGGGTCAGCCGGGAGCGATCGAACAGGCGATGATCGGCACGCGCATCCGGGACGAAGGGAATCCGTTCGAGATCGTCCGGATCGTCCGCTCGTTCGATCCGTGCCTGGCCTGCGCCGTACACCTCGTGACCCCGAAGGGGCGCAACCTCGCCCACGTTCGGGTCGCCTAGGAGCTGCGATGAACGTAGCGGTGCTCGGCGTCGGTAACGTGCTAATGAAGGACGATGGGATCGGAGTTCACGT
>Ga0272442_10007580_pt1 | contig 13989 bp, 12 predicted proteins | sample SSMForm2O_FD_200262 | JGI IMG/M metagenome (GOLD analysis project Ga0272442, IMG submission 200262) | Marine sediment archaeal communities from Little Sippewissett salt marsh, Falmouth, MA, United States - SSM-Form-2O | ecosystem: Environmental > Aquatic > Marine > Wetlands > Sediment ...
AGCTTATCTTCTTTAATTAACTTAAAAATCTTTTTATAAGTTAAGGCATTTGTATTGCCAATAATCAAAAACTTTTTTTCATATTTCACAAGCTGGGCGACATACTCTCGGAATAGTGAAAACGGTGGATTCGTTACGACAATATCTGCCTTTTTGAGCAGTTCAATACACTCCTCACTGCGAAAATCGCCGTTACCGCGCAGATTGTTTGCAGTGTTTTTGTCGTGCTTTAGCAAATACTCTACATCGTCGAGGTTTATCGCGCCATTTCTGTTGATATCCGTTACTTCTTTGATTTCGATTTTGAATGGCTCTTTGCCCGCCGGCTTCAGACCTTCCATCTCAAACAAGGGTAACTGCCCGCCGACAATCGGCGATTTGACGTAACTTGTAGTGATAAGTTTTTTAAGTCCCAGCGCATTGAAATTGGCAGCAAAATATTTAAAGAAATTACTCTCAAAAGGATCGTCGCAGTTACAATACACAACTTTACCACGAAATTGATCTTTGTAGTGTTTCAACTCTTTCTCTATATCAGGCAACTGCGTATAGAATTCATCATTTCTCTCCTTGCTTGCTTTGTGAAGATTTTTATTTAATGTCTTTTTTGCCATAATGAAAACTATCGGCTACCTAACAATGTTTAAAACGCCATTATTTTACAACACGGCGGCTATCGCATCATAAAAAAGCTTCAATATTCATTTTCATCCCTTTAATTTTCTATATGCGGACAGATTATAGCCCGAAAAACAGCTCAAATCAAGAATGATTACTTCTTTTCCTCTAAATATCCCTAATCTGCACAAATCCGCGTTAATCCGCGTTAATCAGTGATTAGACCTGTTTTTTAGACATGATTACAGGATCATCTTGTCCAAAGAGCCGCTCAAATAGGGCAGTCCAGGCTTCGAATGGAGCATTTCAAGTATCGATGCCCTATCCGGCGAACAGATAAAGCATTTCGCCTTATAACCACCGTGATCATAAGGAGTTATCGGCACAGACAACCTAAATTCTTGAGCTTATGTTGCGCTGCAGTATTATATCCACAATTTCAGAGGTGACAGAATACTATGTGAGCCCTGCTATTGTTATAGATACCATAAAGTTAGCATAAATTAAGTTATATATCCGTAAAACTTTGGGAAAATTTACCAAAAATAAAAAAAATACTTGACTTTGTTGTTTATTATGTTAAAATACCCCCCTTGTTAAGTAAATATCAAAATAATTAGACTGTTAAAGCAATGGCAAACAGCAGAGTCTGAGACCACTCCGTCTGAAACTTAGTCGACACTTTGTTGAAAATTTGGCTAAACAGCGAGAAAAATAGGTTTTGCAAATATCGGGACAATGGACAAAATGATCTGAATCAGCATTAAACGCTAAGCCTGAAAGGGAACAGGTGGTTTAACAGTGTCAGTTCGAATGAGGGGTGAATCGATAAATTTAGGAAGGGGGACTTCGTGATGGAAAGAATCCATGCAAACATTTCACAGAGTACATTAGGAGGGAAAAATGAATATCGGGACAGGATCGACCTTTTACGCAGCCGGGCAGAAATGCTGGTGGGAAAAGACAAGATTCTAATGACGATGTATCTTAAGAACGGCAATAGCTTTCGGCAAATGGCCCGCCTGGTTGGCGTCAATGAAACGACTATCTCGCGAAGAATTCACAGGGTGATAAAACGGCTTGTCGATGGTGAATATATAACGTGTCTTAGAAACCGTGACAAATTCACAAAAGCTGAAATGGATGTCGCCAAGGATTATTTTCTACTGGGAATGTCGATAAGAAAAATTGCGAACAAGCACCACATCAGTTATTACCGCGTTCGCGAGACCCTCAAAAAAATCCAAAGCCTTGTTGAAACAACCGGGGTAAATTAAGGATTAGCTCGTAAGTAAAGAATGTAAAAATCAAAGTGCAAAATGCAAAATTGCCGAATCCGCCTGCGGCGGATGACTGGTTTCATTCAGGGAAAAGACTGCTATGAAAGAATACTGCATTTCAAAAACTTTCCCCTGGCAGGGTAAGGTTACTGACAAGGTCGCAGCGGTGATGAGGATGTTCGGCCTGAGAGTCGACAGACTTAACGGGGCTGGTATTACTCACAGCTGTCAGGTGAAAATCGAAGCTGGTAATATTGTATATATTACCGGCCCATCAGGGGCTGGCAAAAGTGTACTGCTTAAAGAGCTGGAAAAATCAATACCGGCTGACGACAGAATCAATCTGGCGGAAATTGAACTTGCTGATGACAGGGCTGTTATCGACTGTATCGAGGGCGATTTGCTCACAAGCCTCAAGATGCTAAGTACCGTAGGGCTAAACGATTGTTTCTGTGTTCTAAACAGCCCGGCAACGCTCAGTGACGGCCAAAAGTATCGATTCCGACTGGCCAAAGCCCTGGCAATGGAAAAGGAATTTATCTTTGCCGACGAATTCTGTTCGAATCTGGATCGCGTTACAGCAACCGTTGTTTCATACAACATACAAAAATATGCAAAACGAATGGGGGTAACATTTGTCCTTGCAGCAAGTCAGGATGATATACTCGCTGACCTGGCTGCTGATGTACTGATAATCAAAGAGCTGGCCGGGCCCGCCGAGGTAATTTATAAGAATTGTGAATCGAAAGAGGAAAAACCTTTGGATGCGAAGCTGCAGTATAATTAAACATCTGGAAATCGTACGGGGGACTTCGGCAGACTACAAACAACTGGCCCAGTTTCATTATCGCGATGGCAAACTTGGGCCTTTTGCGGCGATTTTTGCTATTCGGCCAAAGACTCAGAATATAGGATTCGGCATAAAAACTGCAGGCGTTGTCGTTTACACGATGCCAAGTCCCGGATGCCAGCTGCGAAATGTCGCTATGAATAATTTTTTTGCCGGCTTCGACAGATCTACACGCCTGAAACTGGTCAACAAAACTATTCGCTGCATCAACAGGGTAATTATCGAGCCTCGATTTCGTGGTCTTGGCCTGGCGAGTTGGCTGGTTCGCGAAACAATGGGAAAAATGGAAACCCCTGTCGTAGAGGCAATGGCGGTGATGGGACTGGTCAATCCGTTCTTTGAAAAAGCTGGTATGAAGGCCTATCGAGCTAAGCAGCCGAAACGATGTGTGCAGATGGAAGAAGCCTTTAGCCTGGTGGGTATCGAGGAGGCCCAGCTTATTGACGCACAAAAAGTTTATAGCAAACTTAGTCATCTGCCGGGCAAAGAAGCCGAATTTATCGAGCTTCAGATACGCTGGTTCTTGCAGAGCTACGGCAAACGGCGTTTGATGACGGCTTCTCTGGAACGGACGAATTTTGTACTGGATAAGCTGACGGCCCGGCCGGTTTATTATATATGGTTTAATCCAAATTTAGTGATAGGTGAATTTTAATTATGGCAAACTCGATTCAATCAATAGCTTTAGATAAGCTCCTCGCTCATCCGGATAATCCCAACCAGATGAGCCGGGGCAGTCTCGCTAAGCTGATTCGTAACATAGAGCGGACAGGCCGATACGAACCATTGGTGGTTCGACCACACCCGACAGAAAATGATTATTTTCAGATAATCAACGGCCATCACCGCTGCAGGGCACTGGCGGAGCTTGATTACAAGGCTGCTGACGCAATAGTCTGGGACATCGATGATGAGCAGACTGATATTTTGCTTTCTACGCTCAACCGTCTTTCTGGTACAGACGACCTCGGCAGGAAATTGATATTGCTAAAACGGCTGAACAAAAAAATACAGTCCTTTGAACTTGCCAAATTATTGCCGCAGACAGCACGGCAGATTGAGCAGCTGACACATTTGAAAAGACCCACTGCTGCGCTGCCAGACGGGATTGCAGAGACTTGTTTTGCCAATCCGATGGTGTTCTTTGTAAACGATACGCAAAAACAGACAATAGAAAACGCATTGTCATTGGCACCGGAGCATCAAGAGGCAAAAACCAAAGCTGCAAAGGCTGCTGCGGCCTTGGTTTATATATTGCAGTATTTTCTTAACAATCAGAATCATAACCAGAGTAAATAAGAAGGGGATTTTTATGGCTGATAGAAAGCAACTGGGCAAAAAGCAGTTGGCTGTTATAGAGGATATGTTCAGGGGCGAACTTGATGAACAGGCGATTCTGGACAAGCACAAAATCAGCAAAAATATATACAACAAGTGGTTGACCGACGAAAATTTTATCGAGGAATTTAACCGTCGTATCGCATGGCTGAATCGTCAGAGTGAACTTATCATTGCGAGGTATGCCTCGTTGGCTGCGGCTAAACTCGTACAACTTACTGAATCTGAAAAAGCCGAAACCGCCCGAAAGGCCTGTCTTGATATTATCTCTTTACCAAAACCTGCTCTTAGCAATAGTCAGAAGGCAACTGTCGAGCCGCAAACAAAGCAACTTTCGCAGGCGACCTGCGGCAGATTATTGGCAGCTCTGGCAAATGAAAAAACAGAATAAATGTGAAACAGGAATTGAAAGGATTTGTAAAAAATCAGGGCGCAAAAGGGAAACCACGGCCACCCTTTATATTTTGTTTTTTTATATGGGTCGTGTCTCCCTTTTATTAAGGCAACTTTACTTCTTATCTCAGTCCCAACCTTCCGAAGCCTTCGTTGCCTGTTTTTTTATTGCTTTTCTCTACTTAAAGTATACACCATCTTTTATAGGGTGGTTCTGAAAAAACGAAATAAAAATATTTTTCTTTTGAGTGATATTAAATAATGACAAAAAAAGCTTTAACTGGTAAATCCGAAAATAATATAAAAAGAGCAAGCTCAATATACCGACAATTGCAGCGCAGCCGACCAGAGACAAAGCAGGATCTCAAAAATTATGTCAAGGTCTTTCTTGGTATCGATATTCCTGCGGTAAGAATCTGCTCCGACCACAACAGCCCGATGGACTATCTTTGGCACAGCTTTTCAGCGGACTTCACTGCCGAAAGAAAAGCAAACGCCGACTCGATAGTCTGGGCCAACCGGACAGGCGGCAAAACCGAACTGGCCGCGATTGCCACGCTCATAGATTGTATTTTTAAGCCGAGCTGCCAGGTTCGAATCCTCGGTGGTTCCGGCGAGCAGGCTTCCAGGATGTACGAGTACCTGACCGCTTTTTTGAGCAACGGCTTCGATGAATTTCTTGCTGGGCCGATCCGTAAAAATAAATGTCTGTTTGGCAACGGTTCAGCCGTGGAAGTTCTGACTCAATCGGCAACAAGTGTTCGCGGCCAGCACATCCAGAAACTGCGATGCGATGAGGTTGAACTCTTCGATGAGCAGGTTTTTGCCGCAGCCAAGTTTACCACACAGAGCATGAACAATATCGTCGCGGCTATGGAAATGATCAGCACAATGCATCGGCCTTACGGCTTGATGCAAAAAATAGTCTCGTCGGCAGGTAAGCTTGGTACGCCGGTTTTTAAGTGGTGTATGTGGGAGGTGATTGAAAATTGTACCGACAGGGTCTGCTCGCAGTGCCGATTGTGGTCTGACTGTCAGGGCAAAGCCAGGAGGGCCAATGGCTATTTGAAGATTGATGACTGCCTGACACAAATGGCCCGGGCCAGCAGGGCTGGCTGGGAGGCTGAGATGCTCTGCAAAAAGCCCTTACTGGAAAACGTGGTCTTCGACGAGTTTGATCCTGCTGTTCATATTCGGCAGATTGACTATGCCGCTGATTTGCCTGTGTATCAGACGCTGGACTTTGGTTTTGTGAATCCATTTGTGTGTTTGTGGATTCAGGTCGATGCCGAAGGTACGGTACGGGTGATAGATGAGTATGTTCGCAGCAGGGCGACTATTGATGTGCATGCTGAAGCAATCAAAAGCAGAACACCGGGCGGGCAACAGCGTGTAGCAGCTACATTTTGCGATCCGGCAGGCAGCGGTGTAAATGATGTTACCGGCACAAGTGTTGTTCGAGAACTGAGGGCGCTGGGGATAAAAACGCGGTATCGAAGGAGCGGGATTCTGGAGGGTATCGAACTTATCCGCCGAGCTATTCGCAGCGGTGACGGGCAAAATAAACTCATAATCTCATCAAAGTGTCAACGGTTGATAGAAGCAATGCAGTGTTACCATTACCCTGATTCGCCGAGCGACCAGGCTGAATTGCCGTTAAAGGACGGCTTATATGACCACCCGATAGACGCTTTGAGATACTTTTTCGTCAATTACAACCGAAACGCCAAAACTATCAGCAGAAAGTATTAAAAAGCCTTAGAATTGTATAAAAAAAGGGCTGAGGTCGGAGGGAGGAAAGAGGAGTTAAAACCCCAGCCCAAAATACTCATTCATTATTAACTACGACTTCGATCTCTAAAAAGTTCGGCCGCAGAAAAAAAATACCACAAACACTCGATACTACCCTTGGGAGGATTAGAAATCTCATCACCACCAAGTGTGCAGAATATAGTATAACAAAGAACCAACTAATTGCGATAGAAAAATCGTTATTAGGAAAGATTTTTCGCTGTGTTGCTGTTCTTGACAGGTTAAAGATTTTAGGCTTTAATAGTAGAGATTTTGATCTTGTGGGTGAAAATATGCCTGGAAAAATCATTTTTATTTTGGCGGTAGTTGCCTGTCTGTCCGGCTGTTCGCAAAGCCGGTATTTGGCAGAAACAGGCGACGACCAAAGATTTAATACCTGTGATGGCATGATTGAGTATCTGCAGGGGCGGAGTCTGCCCGCCCTTGAGTCTGTTGAGATTTGGGAAAACAAGTATGGGCCGGGACTTAAACTTAAAACCCGCCACTATGAAATTTTAACAACGCTTTTAGAACCTTTGATGCTCAGCCAGATTCCCGGCTTTGTGGAATCGGCTTACAGGGGTTACAACAGCCAATTGCCCGATCCCATCGAAACAGAAACCATATTCAGAATTTATCTTTTTGCCCAGCGCCGGCAATGGGAAGATTTCACGAAGACATTCGCCGGCAACAACGCTCATTTATACCTCAAGATAAAGAAAGGTGCATATTATCTCAATGGCTCTTGTGTGACATACAATATCGGAAGAGAACGAACCTTCTCTGTCCTCGGCCACGAGGGCTGGCATCAGTTTAACAGCAGGCACTTCAAATACCGTCTGCCCAGCTGGCTCGACGAAGGAGTGGCAATGCTGTTCGAGGCATCCAGATATGAGAATGGGTTATTTTATTTCGAGCCGAGCCGAAATTTGTATAGACTCGGCTCGCTGAGAAAGACGCTGATAACAAACAAAATGATACCGCTTGGGCAATTGATAACCACTAATCCGGGCGAGGTAATTACTATTGATGACAGCCTGGTAGCGGCGTTTTACGGGCAGTCATATGCTCTGGTGCGTTTCCTGCGTGAAGATAACTACGGCAGACGCATAAGCAACTATCATCAGATGTTATTGGGCGGATTAAGAGGCAGCTGGCCGCTAAGTGAGACCGGCAAAAAAATCGCTGCTGACAGAAATATCCCCCTGACCAGCCGGTGGAACAGGATTGTCGGGCCCAAATTATTTAAATATTATATCGCAGATGATTTTGACCGCATTGAGCAGGAATATCAAGCTTACTGCAGAAAAATTGTTTATCACGTACGCTTTAATTGATTGGGGAATTGTTGAATCACCGAGAAGTATCTGTTGTTCTTGCTTCGACTTCGCCGAGGCGAAAAGAGCTATTAACCGAAGCCGGCTGGAAGTTTACTGTATGCCCGCCGAAAATTGACGAGTCCATTTTCTCTGCTGAGCAAAGCGATCCTTTTGAATATGTTGAAAAACTGGCTTTAGCCAAAGCTGAAAGTGTCGCTGCCAAGTACCCCGACCATCTGGTCATAGGCGCTGATACCATTGCTTATCTGGATGGCCGGATTATTGGTAAGCCCGCCGACGCCGAAGATGCCAAGCGAATCACGAAAAAACTATTCAGTGCACCGCATAAAGTCATAACAGCTCTTGCAATCGTCAGGTTGAGCGATGATACCAAGCTGGTGAAAAGTGATATGACGATAATTTACCCCAGACAAATAAGTGAGCAGCAAATCTTAGAGCATATAAAAAGCGATTCCTGGCAGAACAAAGCCGGTGCTTATGCGATACAGCAGGCCGGCGATGAGTTTGTCGAAAAAATAGAAGGCTCTTTAACCAATGTGATGGGTCTGCCAATGGAGCTTCTGGATCGAATGCTGGGAAAGATTATCAAAAGAAATTCTAATATTCGTCCGGCCTCTGAGCCGTATTAAAGAAAAGCCCCCTGGCTGTGGCGTTGGAAGGCCACAGCCAGGGGAGCTTGTTTTTCAATTCATTGTTGCTTTAGCAATTATTCAGTCGCTGTTACGGTAGTGTGGCCGGGATTAGTAACGTTGTAGTCTCTGACTATGGTGCCGCTGCCGTCATAAGCTGTGAGTCTGCCTGCCGTTACATAGGCGTCGATGGTACTTGTGTCGTCGCCATAGAGTATCAGTGTGCCGCCGCTGATATCCATATGCTCGCCGCTTTGAATGTCAAGGTTGTTTGCCTCAATCGTTCCGCCGTCCAGGTGTACGCTGGCATTGTTGTAGACATAAAGCGTATTGGCAATGTCGATTGTGCCGCCGGTCATGTTAATGGTATTGGTGTTGCCAGTGTCGTATTGACCGAGAACAATATTGTTGTAATTGCCGCCGGCGATGGTGAAAGTCCCGCCGCTCATATTCAGGGTGCCTGAACCGTTATAGCCAAACCAGACACTATCTCCGAAAGTCAGTGTACCGCCGGTCATAGTCAGTGAGCAGCTTCGACCGGTGGTGTAGCCAAAACGGCCGAATGCACCACCATATGCTGTTACGCCCGCGCTAATAACAGGGCTTGCACCGGAGATGTCAACCCAGACATCATCATTCGCCTCGGGTATCCTGTTGTCCCAGTTGCCTGCGGTATCCCATCCGTTTCCACTGCCGTGGCCTGTCCATCGCGTAAGGTCCTTGGTCCAGATAGCATCGAGGAAATCCACACAGTAGGGCGAACCGGTAGTATAGGCGCCGATGATGGTACCGTCGGATGTCACCATCCGGCTGCCGCCCATAGCATATGAGCCTATCGGCGTCGCGGTGGTTGCATAGTCTGACCAGGTACTTCCGTTGTCGGTACTGACCAGAGCAGATATGTAACCGGTACCGTAACTTTCATTTGAAACGGCATACAATGGCGAGTTGGGGTCACTGATATCGTCGGTAGTGAAGAAAGCATCGTAAGGCCGCAGATTGATTAGATCACCGCCCCAGACATTATTGGCATCGGTCCATGTGTCAATTTCACGGACGCCTGTTCCCCTGTCGTATCGCATGTAGTGTATCCTCTGAGGAGTTGTCCATGCAACATAGCAGAAGTGAACCTTGTCGCCTTTCGGCAGCATATTTGCCAGCCAGGTGCTGACGCTAGTCTCATCTGCATAGCTTATCATTGTTGCAGGCCCTGAATCGTCGCACTTAAATGGTGTAGTCAGGGCACTACCGCTGCCCATATTGTACCAGTTAGCGCCTCCGTTTGTAGAATAGACGTGGTGAATCGAGTAATACGCTGATCCAGTTGTCCACCCCAAATGAAGATTGTTGCTCGAATCCATTGCTAAGTGCTGATACTGCGGGTATGAATTGTCACCGGTGGTAAGAACCTGCTGCGAGGTAACCAAAGCCCCTGTTGATGCATTAATTGTTAAAATCTTACCATATTGGGTTGCAAAATAGCAGTATCCTCTCGATGCATCATAGGCCATGGAATGTTTGGCGTCAGAGGGGTGGCCGTCGAACTTTGATATCGAGGGGTTAGTATAGTTGCTGGATGCAAGGAACCGATAGAAATAAATTGGATCGTCACCATCATCATAATCCGGGTGAGCCAGGTAAATATTGTTGCTTGAATCGGTCTCTATAGCCGGGGCTCTGGTAGCAATTGTCCTTGTGTAAACAGAGCTCCAGGTCTGGCCGCCGTCGGTACTTCTGTCCAGATGCCATGTTTCGTTACCTGACGCTTCGGAATCGTATGTTATAAAGATCCCGTTGCTGTTGGAGACTACTTTCTGGTTGTGAGACTGGAAGGTTGCCATGACATAGCCGGTCTGGGCCACTTGACTGATGCACAGCTCATTGCACTCGCTCTCGGTCTTAAAGTGCCAAACATCTCCCTTAAAGGGACTGTTCGGATTAGAGGTGTTGACCTCGTCAATTCTCCAGTAGTAATCTGTGACGTAATTATAATCACCCGGCGCGAAACTGTTGGTATCCACTTGCCCTTTATAAGTTCCGCCAGCGCCTGTGTTTACGTCACTGAAGCTGGTGCCGAAGTAGACATTGTGGTCGGTTGCCCATGGCCCCGGAGTCCAGGTGAGAAGGTTTGAATCGACAGCAACCCAGGTTGCGTCATCGCTCGGACTTGGATTTGTTGCTTCTGGCGCTGGTGGCGGGGGTGCGCTTTCGGTCGTAAAGTGCCAGACAAATCCCTTAGCGGGACTGAGCGGATGTGAGGCGTTGACCTCGTCAATCCTCCAGTAGTAATCCGTGGAGTAACTATAATCGCCTGGTGCGAAACTGTTGGTACCCACCTGTCCTTTATAAGTTCCGCCAGCGCCCGTGTTTACGTCACTGAAGCTGGTGCCGAAGTAGACATTGTGGTCGGTTGCCCACGGCCCCGGAGTCCAGGTGAGAAGATTTGAATCGATAGCAACGCCGGTTGCATCATCACTCGGACTGGGATCTTCTGCTTCTCCCGAAAACTCCCCTGTTACGGTAGTTTGACCGGCATTAGTAATGTTGTAGTCTCTGACTATGATGCCGTCGCCGTCGCGGGCTGTGAGTTTGCCTGCCGATACATAGGTGTCTATGGTGCTTGTGTCGTCACCATCGAGTATCAGTGTTCCGCCGCTGATATCCATATCCAGGCCGTCAGAGATGTAAAGCGTGCCGGCCTCAATTGTTCCACCGTCTAGGTGTACAGCGGCACCGTTGTAGACATAAAGCGTGCCGGCAATGTCTATCGAGCCGCCGGTCATGTTAATGGCATTGGTGCCACCGGCGTTTTGTCCGAGAACAATATTGTTGAACGAGCCGCCGGAGACGGTGAAAGTTCCGCCGCTCATGTTCAGGGTGCCTGAACCGCTATAACCAAGCCAGACAGTATCTCCGGCAGACAGTGAGCCGCCGGTCACAATTTGCAGAGAGCAGCTTCGGCCAGCGGTCCAGCCAATACGACCGTATGCACCACCATATGCTGTTGTGATCGAGTCAACAATGACGTTTGCGCCGTCGAGGTCAATATAGTAATCAGAACTTGACGTCGGCACACCGTTGTTCCAGTTGTCTGCCGATCTCCATAAGTTTCCTATGGCGCCGCCATCCCAGGATGTAACAGCAGCCCAGCCAGGGCCTGCCAGGCAAACAACCAGGATAATAGATATTAAATACATCAATTTTTTATACATTTTTTCTTTCCTTTAGTGTAGTGTTCAAAAAATGGGTTTACAATTTTTACAGTTCTTTTTTGCCTCGGCTACGCACCGAAGCAGACAGTAAAACACAGCAGTCTCTTATACATTTTTACCCCCTTTCATACTAAAAAATGTGCCTGTAACTGTTTCTGTCCCGGCAACGCACCAAAACAGCTATTTCCGGCTGAGGTAGAAATCCTGACCAGGCTCTGAACCCCGGTTCATATGTGTTCCGGCACAGGAACAAAGGTATTTGCAGCGTAAATACGTTTACAAAACAGATGTTTTATAAAAACCAGACCACATCAAAGACTTCGCCCCCAATTTGAAGCCCCCAATAAATTGTTCTGAGAACGAAATATAAACCTCTTTAGCCATTTGTCAAGTGTTTTTTTGAGAAAATATCTGCAACGATAATTAGCTGTTTTTTTGGTGGTAATAACCCCTTTATAAATAAAGGGGCTAAATATTAAAAGAAACCCGCAACGTAAAGTTGCGGGCTAACCAATTTTGAGATTGCCGCGGTCGCCTTCGGCTCCTTCGCAATGATTTTATGAAAGCTATTTTAGTTCGACGGACCAGTAGGCATTGTCGAGAAATTGTTTCCAGCTATGGTAACGCTGGTGGCCTAAGTGGACGTGAATGAGGGGGTTGCGTTTTGGTTTTACGGGTTTTCGGATAAGCTTCAATCGGGCTTGTTGGGGTGTTCGGCCACCTTTTTTAATGTTGCATTTGGTGCAGGCACAAACAATGTTGCCCCAGACAGCTTTTCCGCCCATGCTTTTAGGGATAATGTGGTCGAGCGAAAGCTCGCTGGTTGGATAGCGCTTGCCGCAATACTGGCAGTGGTTTTTATCACGGGCGAAAATGTTTCGGCGATTGAATTTGACTTCACTGCGAGGCAGACGGTCGTAGAATAACAGCCGAATGATTCGCGGTACCGCAATAGAAAAGTTTACAGTGGAGACCCAATCGTGCCCGTCAGGCTCGAAATTGTGCCTGAACCGGCTTACATCGCACCAGCTCTGAAAGTCATAATTAGAATAATTGCCCTGCTCAACAGAGATTACCTCGGCAAGCTGCCGACACAGCAGAGAAAACGCCCGTTTGGCCCCTACTATGCGCACCGCCATATAGTGCTTGTTCAGCACAAGAACATTACAAGCCAGACCGGAATTAAATTCAGCAAAAATCACAATTTTCCACCATCAAATTCATTCTTTAAGCAAATACAAATCTACAACATTTTTATCGATAAGTCAACTGTGATTTGCTACACGGTCGGTATGATTAGGGAACATCCCACATTTTTTTTAATGTTTTCTTGACGGGCACCGGTTTTAGTCGATAATTGAGGGCTGATGGTTATTTATATACACAGGATTGGGATTTAAGGTTGAAAGGAGGCCATTATGGCAAAGGCGATTTTAACCGTACTACTTATAGTCTTATTGAATGTACTTGTCGGCTGTCGCAGCGCCGACAGTGGCGAATCGCAGATTATGCCGTCGAGCATAAAAGCTGCTGCCGGAAAAGTTTCTGCTGCTCAGGTCATCGGAGCCCGTGAAGCCGATATTATCGAGCAGATAGCAATCAATCGAAATGCCTATCGGCAGGGACTCGAAGCGTTGATAGGACACTACAAAAATACGGGCAATAATATGCAATTGGTTTGGGCGGAAAATGAGCTAAAACAGCTAAACGACATGCCGCAGTACAACTACATCGTTGAAGCTTCTGTGGCTGGGCCGAGCCTTCGAGCCGTCAGCACCATTACCGAAGCAGACTATATGTACGACGACGCTTTGAGGACCGAAAAAAAGGCCAGGGGATTAATCGTTATTGTCGATGAAGATCTGCTGCGGGTAGCTCTGGATAAATACAACCACCTGATAAGAAAACACCCAGCCAGTGACAAAATCGATGATGCGGCTTTTAGAGCCGGCGGGATTTGTGAACATTTCAAGGATTATACGATAGCACTTTTGTACTACCAAAGGGCCTGCCAGTGGGACCCTGATACCCCTCATTTGGCCAGGTATAAAGCCGCACGTATTCTGGATAGACATATGTCACGCCGGGCAGAAGCATTGGAGCTTTATAAACAGTCTCTGGAAAAAGAAGCTCTCAATCAAAATCAGAAAGAACTTGTAGAGACTAGAATCACCGAGCTAATCAAGGGCGAGGAGAGCCTTGAAGATAGCAAATGATTTTTGTGGAAAATTGGGCAGCTAAAACGTTTCATAGTAAACTGGCGGGCCTGGCTTAAATGTCAGGCCCGTTTTTTTATATCCGCCGGGAAAATGTTACTAAAATTTGAAAAAAAAATCGCTGATTATATCGAAGCCCAAGCTATGTTGGCCTCGACAGACAAGGTTTTGCTGGCGGTTTCGGGCGGGGCTGATTCAACAGCCCTTCTTTATGTAATGGCGGCGCTGAAGAGAGAAGGCGTTTTTGCCGGCCGACTCGCCGCAGCGCATATAAATCATCAGTTAAGAGGCCCCCAAAGCGACACCGATGAAAATTTTGTTA
>Ga0272442_10007581_pt1 | contig 13987 bp, 17 predicted proteins | sample SSMForm2O_FD_200262 | JGI IMG/M metagenome (GOLD analysis project Ga0272442, IMG submission 200262) | Marine sediment archaeal communities from Little Sippewissett salt marsh, Falmouth, MA, United States - SSM-Form-2O | ecosystem: Environmental > Aquatic > Marine > Wetlands > Sediment ...
TAGCATATTGGCAGCGCGTTGTACCTTGAGCGCTTTTTCCAGCGTGTAATTCGTTTCGATGTCACCGCAATGCAAGGTCTGACTGTTATTGCTCGACAGGGAGTTAACGCGGGCTGGTGCTGCATATTTGTCAATGATGCCGATTCTTTGCAGATCGGTATAGCGGGACGCAAGATAGAGCAAGGCCGTTCCGGAAACGCCTGCACCAATGATCAACAGATCATACTCATGCGTACTCATCGGATCTGGTGCGTGTTAGTTAGTTTGACAGCCGGGCAGAAATCACAGTGCCGTATTATAGCCACTTGTCACTCTATTTGCCTCGTTCGGATCACACCTTTTTTTGCGCGGCCGACTTTCTCGAATATCATGAAATGTTGCGTCGGTAAAAAATCTCTGGTTTCCAGCCAGCGCAAGCCGACCGCCTGCATCTCGCGCCGAGCCTGTTCTTGCGTCATTTTGTGAAGGCGTTTGATCGGGATAGTTGGGTCTTCACCCCGGTATTCGATCAAAAATACTCTGCCCCCTGGGCGCAGGGCATGTACGATACTGAGCATCATCTCGTAGGGGTAAGCAAACTCGTGGTAGGCGTCCACGAGCAAAACTGCATCGATTCCGCTCTCCGGCAACTGCGCATCGTCAACTTCTCCCAACACCGTCATCACGTTATTGATGGTGCGATGCTGCATGCGTTTGCGAATAATCTCGAGCATTTCGGCTTGGATATCAACGGCGTACACGCGCCCGTTTGGCACCACCGCGGCGAGCCGAAACGTGAAATATCCGGTGCCAGCACCAATGTCCGCAACCACGGCATCGGCACTTAACTGCATCGCACGCACCACGTCGTCGGGGGCCTCTTCCTGGACTCTGGATGCTCGTTCCAGCCAGGCCGCACCGCGGTGCCCCATCACCTGCGAGATTTCCCGCCCAAAGTAAAACTTGCCGATTCCATCGCGCGTCGGCTTCGCGAAAGTGTAAACGTTCTCGGTCGGAACCGGAGTATTGGCAGTGAGCGGGCCGGTCCAGCCGAAAACCGCCACAGCGGCGAGACCAAGTTTCAGAGCAGTCGAGAGCATGACTGTGACGTGATCAGCCGGCGCGTACCGACACATGACCAATGGCGGATACGATCATATCGCTCATGGTCAGTGACGCGTATCGGAGACGGATGTTGGGTATTCGCCGCCCAGTAGTGCGGTGAAAGTGAACAGACGTTCGACCGGCTCGACCTTTTCGAGCAACACCTGTTTATCCTGCTCGCTGAACGGGAGCGCCATGCTCAGATTGTTGACCAGCTTTACCGTCGGCAACTGTTCGAGTGCACCCCAGTCAGTGACCAGTCCTTTGGATTCGAAATAGCGTTTGAGGTTTTCGATCAGGCGATCGCGTTCCGCGACCAAGTCCCCGTCATGATCGACATAGTCGCAACTGAAGCGTGACCAGTCTGGAACGCCGAGGCGATAGCCACGTGTTGTTGGGAGCACATCTTTTATATCGAATCGGCAAACACCTCTCAGTGCTATCTCGAGCCGACCGTCTCTGGTTTCGCGGTACTGGGTAATGCGACCTGCACAACCGGTATGACAGAGCTCGGCTTCATCGTCGGCAACAGGATCGGGCTGAATCATGCCGATCATACGGTGCGAGCTCATGGCATCACTGACCATATTGAGGTAACGTGGCTCGAAAATGTTCAGCGGTAGGTCGCTGCCGGGTAACACGATTGCGCCAGGCAGCGGGAACAGTGGTAGCGTTTCGGGCAACTGGTCAAACGGCGGATTGAATGGATGGTTGCTCATCAGCCTTCTCCCGGGCGCAGTTGGCGCTATTGAAATGCTGATTGCTTCAGTAAGCGCGGCGCCCATAAGGTCATAAGAATATGGACAGGGGTGTCGATTAACTCAGTAAGACCCTGCTGCTGAATAATTGTTCAGTGCCAGGCAGGCCGGGCAATGCATTATCAGTACTCGACACCGCCGGGTGAAAAACGCGGGTTAAAGCTTGTTGGATTCCAACGGCTTAGGCCCCGGGATCACTGCATTAGTCATCCAGCAATCTTTGTACTCGCCGCTGATATACTATCCACCAGAGATATCCGAGCATGACTGCAGCGGTCGTCCCACCTGCCTCGAGATCCGGGCTAGGCAAAGAGAACGTTACGTGCTGCCTCCGTGATGGCAGACACCGCCGGGTGTTTGATCCGGCGCTCTGCGGAAATTACGAAATAAGTCTCCTTGATTTCGTCGCTGCGACCGATCACCTCCACACCGTATTTGTCGAGCACGTCCTGCTCAACCGCGGTCGGTGATGTGAAGACACCGGTACCACTCTCGCCAAAAACTTTCATCAGTGCCCGGTCTTCGAATTCGGCGACGACGATCGGGTTGATGTCTTTGCGCTCGAACCAGTTTTCGAGGCTGCGGCGCAAGTTGCTGCCGGCACTCGGCATCAACATGCGAGTTCCATCAAGACTTTTCGGAAAATTGAGTTTTAAGGCCTCAGCCTGCTCCGGCACAGCGAAGAAACTGATGCCTGACTCACCCAGCGCATGGTTGTAGGCACGTACGCTCAAACCGGGGCTGATCGGGGCGTCGGCGAGCACCACATCCAGCTTGTGCACGGCGAGCTCAGAAAGTAGATTTTCCATCGGAGCTTCGTGACATATCATCCGCACCGTTTCGGGCAGCTTCAGCACCGGTTCCAGCACCCTGTACGCCAGCAGTTTGGGTACCACCATGGCAATCCCAACCTTGAGATTCAGTGCGAAACCAGGCGTGTGGCCCTCCAACACCTGCTGGAGCTCTGATCCGAGCTGGAATATCTCGGACGCGTACGAATAAACCAGGCGGCCGGTCTCTGTCAGTACGAGTCCACGACCGTCACGTTCGAACAGTTTCGCGCCAATCTGCTCCTCAAGCTTGCGCATTTGTCCGCTGATGGTCTGCGGCGTTAGATACAATTTTTCTGCGGCTCGAGCGATACTCCCGTGACTGGCTACCGTCCAGAAGTAGCGCAAGTGTTTCATGTTGAGCTTTACGTTAGGCATTTTATTAGTTGCGAATTCCCATGGTGTGGTTTTTTGTGCAGCGATCGTCAGAGCCCAGCCTGCGCGTTATTGCACCCGTATTATGCCGGTAAACGTGGGAATTTCGAAACCTCGTCCATTATCTCGATACGGGTTGTCCTCCTTCACGATGGAAGCGTACGTTTGCCCCGGGTATGACGCCTACATTTGCGGATATTCGCAGAATCTGCGGCCAGCGGTTCGCCTGCAGCAGTATGAACTATTCTGTGTCTGTCGATGCGATGACAATCCAACTCAGGGCGCGAAAATCAAATCAAGGCTTTGGCACCCAGGGCCGAAACGGGATTTCCGAACGCGTATGACAGTAGCTCAACGTAACGGTCCGTTGCATCATCAGACTGCGAAATGCCCAGACAATGCCGATTGTAATCGCAATGGCTTTGAATGTGCCAGCAATTGCTGCGATGCTCAAGAAAATGATTTCAACCATGATATACGTCCCTCCGCGTTCAGATGTTCGGCCAACGAACTAAGTCAAAAATACTGACTGCCTGTATTTATTATGCAGCCGATGGAAAATAAAAAAAATTCGAAGATCCGCGCTCTATCATTCGTCTTTTTCGATGTCAAATCAGCGCCTGTACCACGCCCGCTTTGGTCAACATGCGGGCTGAAAGATTTGGCGCTGGCAGCGACACTTTGCTGACTTCGTCCAGACATATTAGTTCGAAAAAGTCGAATAGTTTGCTTGAATTTATCGAGTTATTTTTGCGTATTTTTACCGCTTTGACTTGTCTATAGTAACGATAACATCGCTATGCTTTCCGCGATCAGACCTATAAAAACGGAGATCAACTTTATGAGCTTGCAGAATTTACTGAATCAATTCATCGGGTCCGACAGTCAAAACACCTCGGCGGGTACGGGTGGCCAGGGTATCAGAGACGCGGTCGGGAAGTTGTCCAGCAACATCCCCGGTGGCCTGGTCGGTGGTGCGGCCGCAGGAGGCATCATGGCGCTGTTGATGGGCAATAAATCCGCCCGCAAGTTTGCCGGCAAGGCTGCGAAGTATGGCGGCGCGGCGCTAGTAGGTGGCCTGGCCTACAAGGCTTACCAGAACTGGCAGAGCCACAGTACCAGCGAAACCGCACAACAGAACGACGCTGGTACGGGCAGACAGACTGAAGCATCGTTTGTTTCCGCTGCGACCATGCAGCCAGCTTTCGAGCTGACATTGATCAAAGCCATGATTGCTTCAGCAAAGGCAGATGGTCACATCGACGACATCGAACAGCAAAGAATTTTTAAAGCGGTCGAACAACTGGATTTGACAAGTGAAATGAAAGGTATGATTTTCGACTTGCTACAGCAACAAATCACCGTCGAGGAACTTGTGAAAGACGTTGACGGAATGGAGCAGCGATCAGAGCTTTATCTGGCATCTTGCTTGGCGATCAATCCAGATCACCCCTCTGAAAAGGAGCACCTCGACCATTTGGCGACAGCGCTGGATCTACCGCAGGGTCTGGCACACGAACTGCAATGGCAAGCTCAAAAAGCAATCAATCAGCAAGTTTGATCCACGTACCGTCGGCTAGCCCGCATTTCTCACCAGGATCACGGGAGCAGGCGCAGGATTCGTGTTCGTAAGCCCCGCTCTGGAGCGAAAAGCGTAGCCGTAGCTACGGTTTGAGTGAAGAGCAAGCTTACGGACATGAAGACCAGCCTGAAACGTGATAGGCATGCTTGAAAAATACGCTGTATTTTCGGTCCGGTGAGTTTTCTCAAAAGAGCCAATGTCTTATCAGTGCTCTACGCCGCCTGGTGAGAAATGCGGGCTAGTACAAATGCCCCTGGGCCGACGGGCGCACCCTGCTCACGATTAAATCATGCTGATGACCCGATGGTTTATGCATCATTGCATCGAATTACGTACCCGCATTCTCCTGGTGCGAAGTGTTCTCCAGTCTTTTTTTCGAAATGATGATCGACTTCGTGAGTATGCGGCGTTCGCGCTCTTTCTGTTTGCTAACTTTGGTTTTGTGCGCCTCGAGACTCTTGTCGTAAGCAATACCTATCACACCCAGAATAATCACAAAGACAAAAAACGTCACAAAAAAGGGTCCGGGTTGCTCTTCGATGACTGCACGCAGCATCGCAGCAAACAGCACCAATGCCGATACGGCAGTGACGATTTTTGCCCACAGACGAAATTGTTTCAAGAAGGAATAACCCTTCGGATCGTAAAATTCTCCCTCAACAGGAGCCTTGTCAAATCGATCAGAATACTGGACGGGCATCGGTACGGTTTCGAATATGTAAAGTCGGTTGGGGTTGTGATTATGGGTCCATTGTAGCCGATAGCCCGCGTTTCTTACCAGGCGGCGTCTCTTGCTGATAATGCATTGGCCCGATTGAGAAAGTTCGGATGATAGCAAATACAATGTGTTCTTCAAACAGGCCTATCACGGTTCAGGCTGATCTTCGCCTGCCCAAGATCGTAGGCTGATCTTCGCCTGCCCAAGATCGTAGGGTGCGCCGCGCGCACCAGAACCGGCCACCGAACTGAAGATGCGCGGTGCGCATGGCGCACCCTACGGTCTCTTCACTCAAACCGTAGCTATTGCTACGCTTTTCGCTCCAGAGCGGCGCTTACGAACACCAGCCCGCCTGTCTCCCGTGATCCTGGTGAGAAATGCGGGCTAGCCGGCAGAATAGTTGAGCAGCAGATGGTGCCAGCCATCTGCTGCTGATGCTGTTACATTTGCGATGTGGTGCATCCGACGTCGTGCCCTCACCTCGCAGCGCCCGTTTAACCGGGTGGCTACATGGGCGCCAACAGGCAGGTCACGCGGCGTGTTTGAGACCGCAGCTGCGGTTCGCAGGAACAGCGACATCCATCAAACGCGGGTCATCCAGAACCAGCCCATTCATCAGGTCAATGTAAGCTTGCTTACTTTCGACCTGCAACCTCGGGTTATACCGTGACTCCTCACCGATCGTGCTGACAGTCATACCGTTGTAGTCGTGCGCAGGGTAGACCAAGGTCTCTTGCGGCAGGCGCAGTAATTTGCCAAACAGACTGTCATACTGCGCAGCCGGATCGCCATTCTGAAAATCCGTGCGTCCGGTACCACGAATCAACAGCGTGTCCCCGGTGAACACACGATCCGGCAGCGCAAAGCTGTAGGAGTCGTCGGTATGTCCAGGCGTGTAAAGGACATCGAGATGGAGATCGTCGACCGACAACCGATCGCCTTCGCGAAAACTGACGCTCGCACATTCGACGCCAGCTTTCTCACCCATCGCGGCCGCGCAATCAGTGCGATTCCTGAGGCTTCCAAGCGCAGTGACATGATCGGCGTGGATATGCGTGTCGGCGGCGAGAACCAGCTTGACATCCAGTTCTTCCAGTAACTGAATGTACTGGTCCGTGTTTTCCACGACTGGATCGATCAGCAGGGCTTCCCCTCCTTTGCGTGCGGCCAGCAAGTAAGTATAGGTTGATGAGGTACGATCAAAAAGTTGTCTGAATATCATAGCTTTTCTCCTTTCAATGGGTCATTCAGTTAAACTGTAACGCGCTTTGCGCAATCGAGTTTTCGGTTCCAAGGCATCGTCGCGATAAGGCGAGCCAAACCGCACCAGCGTGTAACACCGGCGACAATCAAGCCAGCGCCGATCAACGGGATTGCGGCGAAAAACAATTCATGGACAGTGAAGCCGAAGAAGACCTTCAGGACCAGCAGTACGCCAATCGTGATCTGAACCTGCCGCTCGAGCGAAATTGCGTGGGCGCAGCGCTGCATCGGCAAACCCGAATTGAGCCAGGCCTCTGTCCCACCATCGACCAGGTACAGATTCGGGTAACCGGCGTTACGTAGCCGTTCCGCAGCCTGCTGCGCTCTGAAGCCACTCTGACAAGTCAGAAATAACGGTGCTTCTTGCCCCGCTGTCGCATCTCCAAGCCGTTTGCTCACAATCTCTGGACTCAGTCGATCCAGCGGAATCGAAATTGCACCCAAGGCGTGTCCTGAGCGGTACTCCGCCGGCGTGCGCACGTCGATCAGATGAACCATTTCACCGCGCTCGATCATGTCATTGAGAGTGCCAGGACTCACGGTTTTCGGTTCGTTCATTGCGTTCTCCTTTAAGTATGTTCGTATCAATTTCTTAAGTAGAATATAATGATTTAATGATGAAAATAAAACTCGATATTTGGAGGTTAACTCTTCGAATTATTCGATGTTTTCGGGGCAGCTTAGAGGATTCCAGCGCAGAGAACGCGCCCCACTGCGCCAGGCGCCTGGCACCTGGCTCGCCCGGGTCTTGATTGAGACCCCACCACAGCATATCCTGAGATCAATCACCGCACTGTATCAGTATGAAGTTTCACCGATTGTTTGTTGCCCTGGCTGTGTTTTTGACGGCGTGCGCGCTCTCCAGTTGCACCAGCGCGCCTGATGCGCCCGATTTAACCCTCAGCGGCGTCGACGGCTCTCGAATCGAGATCAATCAGGGCACGGGCTTGACAGCCGTTTTCTTCTTTTCGGTCAACAACCCCGTTGCGCTCGGCGCTCTTCACAGGCTGGCCGACGAATTGGATACGGGTGTCGACGCGGTCGCGATCGCACTGGATGTTGACCGCCCACCCAACATCAGTATCTTGCAGCAACAAATATTGATTCCAATAGTGATCGACGAGGCCAATCGCGTCGGCAAAGCCTTCGGTGGTATTCAATTGACTCCAACACTGATTTTGGTTGATAGCGGCAAGATCTTGCTGCGCCAGCAGGGACGAATGGATCTCACCGTCGTCAACAAACGTGCTCAAAGTCTGAATGGTTCGAGTTGAGCGCGTCTGCGGGAACCTCATCGAGTCAAAAAGCCGCCCAGGAAGGATCATCTGGCTGGTGATGCTGTCCATTCAATTAAATGGCCATTATCAAAGGCGATGCCATGAAGATCATAATCATCGGCGGTTCAGGCGGCATCGGGCGAGCATTTGTTGAGCTGCTCGCGCAGCGGGAATCAGTCGGCTCGATTGTTGCAAGCTATCACCAAACAACGCCAGTCTTCCAGCATCCGAAAGTCAGCTGGCAACGACTGGACCTGGCGAATGAAACGGCCATCCAGTCATGGTCAGAACAACTTGATGAAATCGACTGGCTGATCAATGCGGCAGGTATGTTACACCAGCCAGACCGTGGTCCGGAAAAGAGCATCAGGCAATTGGATCCCGATTTTTTCCTGAAAAATCTCAAGATCAATGCGATGCCGACCCTGTTATTGGCCAAGCATCTCCAGGCCCATTTCAAACACGGCCGAAAGAGTCTGTTTGCCACGGTCTCTGCGAAGGTTGGCAGTATCGAGGACAACCGGCTGGGCGGCTGGTACAGCTACCGCGTTTCCAAGGCCGCGTTGAACATGGGTATCAAGACGCTGGCGATCGAGTGGCAACGCACCTTGCCGAATGTAGCGGTCGCGGCGCTGCACCCGGGGACAACGGATACCGCACTGTCCGAACCGTTTCAGAAAAACGTGCCGAAGGAGCAGCTGTTCTCACCCGCCAAGAGCGTCAACGCCATGCTCAGCGTGTTGGATGCGCTAGAGCCGCATGACACCGGTAAATTCTGGGCATTCGACGGTGAAATACTGCCCTGGTAAGTAGCGTGACAGCGCCCGAGCAGGTCGCCACTCGCTCTGGCTCGCGCGAAGTGCCTTAATTTCGAAAGCTATGAAGAACTGGCACAGCAATCTGGTGTGAGCTGACCGAACTCATGTCATCATGATGGTGTCTATCAGGGTAAGATGATGCATTCGAGCAATATGGCGTTGCCCAGATCGAGCATTTGATGAAAATCTGCTTTCGACCCCTGTATCTGCTTTGCGGCCTACTGGTCTCTGCCTGCAGCTCTCAGGTGCCAGTCAACATCCGTGAGGCGCCGGCGGATAGCCCAATGATAAATACGGTGCGGGAAAACCCCTCAAGCTTTCTCTCGCGCGAGGTACGTTGGGGTGGTGAGATCCTTGAGATCGTCAATCGGGAGGACGTCACGGAGTTATCCATTTTGGCACGGCCGCTGACGAATAAAGGCGAACCACGCGCGACCGACAACAGCCCAGGGCGTTTCATTACACACATACCGGCTTTCCTGGACCCGGAAGAATACACCGCGGGACGTAAGATCACCCTGCGCGGGACACTGGTTGAAGCGCAGACGCGCAAGGTGGGTGACTATGCTTATGCCTATCCCGTGTTGCAGGCCACGGACTGGTATTTGTGGCCGAAACCGATACCACCCTCAACCAGGGACTGGCGCTATTATGACCCCTGGTGGTACTACGACCCATGGTGGTATTATCCATGGTATCACTACCCTCGCCATCCTCACCCTGGTCATCATGGTCACCATGGTCCGCATTAAACGCCTCATTCAGACGCTGCCATTAGTGCTCCTGCTCGCTGCCTGCGCCAGTGGGCCAGGCTACGACACGCGTCAGGTGAGCCTGGCGACAACACCACGCAGCGCCGTTGACGAACTTGAGGCAGTACGTGGTCAAAAGGTCCTGTGGGGTGGCGTCATTCTGAACACCAGCAACATGGCTTCGGTTACCCGGCTCGAGATACTCGCCTATCCTCTTGACGGGCAGCAGTTGCCCCAGCGTGATCGTGAACCGCTGGGTCGTTTTCTGCTCGAATATCAGGGCTTCCTCGAGCCGGCAACGTATGCCGAAGGACGTTTGATTACGACAGTTGGCACTGTGGCTAATAGCGCACGAGGCCAGGTCGGCGAATTGGACTATACCTACCCGGTGATCGAAGCGAGCGAGTTACACCTGTGGCCACGCGACAGCGATTACACCACGCCCTCCAATGTCCATTTTGGTATCGGTATCGGCATCGGCCTTTAATCAAAAATCAGGAAAAGCTTGCATGCTTGCCGATCACGACGACGCCCCTTTCCGTGACTGTGAAGCGTTCACTGTCACGCTCAAGGTCAAAGCCGACGGTCTCACCGGCAGGGACATGGACATGCTTGTCAATGATGCAACGTCTCAACTTTGCGCCCTCCCCGACGGTGACATTGTCAAACAGGATACTATCCTCGACCACAGCCGCACTCTCGACGCGCACACGAGCGGACAGGATCGAGCGCCTGACCGTGCTCCCATTGATAACACAGCCGCCGGCCAGGCAGGCGTTGACAATCACGCCACCGAACCCATCCGGACCCGGTACGGTGCGGGCTGGCGGACTCTGGGGAAGGTAGGTGCGGATGGGCCAGTCACGCTGGTAGAGATCGAGCAGAGGCACTGGCTCCAGCAGCGCGATATTGGCCTCGTAGTAAGCATCCAGCGTGCCGACATCGCGCCAGTAACGATCCTGAGAAACCCGCCCCTCCTTTCCGCCAAAGGGATAGACAAATGTTGAGTGTTTACCGACCAGCCGGGGTAGGATATCCCGGCCGAAGTCATGGCCGGAGGCGGGGTTCATCTGGTCTTCGCTCAATGCTTGCCGCAAAAGCGCCAGATTGAACACATAGATGCCCATAGAGACCAGGGACGACTCAGGCCGCTCGGCCAGGCAACGCGGCTCGGCGGGCTTTTCTTCAAAAGCCAGAAGGCGGTAATCGGCGTCGATCGAAAGCACGCCAAAATGACGCGCCTCATCGAGCGCTACTTCCATCGACGCAACGGTGACCTCTGCATCGTGAAGACTGTGAAACTCGAGCATAGCCGCATAATCCATGCGATAAATGTGATCGCCCGACAGGATCAGTACATACTCTGCATCACTCTTGTCCGCAAGATTGAGGTTCTGGTAAATCGCATCCGCCGTGCCCAGATACCATTGATTGCCAGTACGCATCTGAGGCGGCACCGGGGTGATGTATTCGTTGAGCTCGGGATTGAATATGGCCCAGCCATCGCGCAGATGCTCCTGCAACGACTGGGACTTGTACTGCGTCAGCACAAGAATACGACGCAATCCGGAGTGCAGGCAATTGGAAAGCGTGAAATCGATGATTCGATACTTGCCGCCGAACGGTACCGCTGGCTTGGTTCGCTCACGGGTCAATGGCAGCAGGCGGGATCCGTGCCCGCCGGCCAGCACAAAAATGATCGTCTTATCGACGATGTTCTGTTTCATCTTGCTCAGGCAGACTCAGCCAAACTGCCATTTGTCAAGTAATTGCTGAGCCTGGATGCCGATTTTCTCCAGCCATGAGCGTTTACTGGTGTATTTGATTTCATAGATATCCGCATCTTGGCTGTTTTCCAACAGGTAATCATCACTGGTTTTCAGATCGTCAACCAAGCGCCGTTCCAATGCCCGCGTGCCCGGCCAGCTCTCCCCGGTCGAAACCTTGACGATGTCAACATCAGGTCGGTGCTTGACGATGAAGTCTTTGAACAGCAGATGAATATCCTCGATCTCCTCGCGAAACTTCGCCTTGGCTTCTTCGGTGTTCTCGCCAAAGAGCGTCACCGTCCTCTTGAATTCACCCGCCGTGAACTGATCGAATTCAACATCGTGTTTCTTCAGTATCTTATGGAAATTCGGCACCTGTGCAATCACACCGATCGAACCGATAATCGCGAAGGGTGCCGCGATAATGCGATTTCCCACACAAGCCATCATATAGCCACCGCTGGCCGCCACTTTGTCGACCGAAACCGTGAGTGGTATGTTCCGGTCACGTATTCGCGTCAGCTGCGAAGCGGCCAGACCATAACCATGAACCACACCACCGCCGCTTTCCAGGCGAACAAAGACCTCATCATTCTGTGAGGCCACCGTCAAGATAGCGGTGATTTCCTCGCGCAACGAGGCTACCGCCGAAGCGCGGATATCGCCATGAAAGTTGAGCACATAAATACGCTTACGCTGAACCTTGTCCTTCTCCTTTTTGTGCAAGGCCTTCAACTTTTGTTTTTCCTCTTTGAGGTATTGTTTCAACTTGTCCTTCGTCAACATTCCAGCGTTCATCGCCTTGGCCATATCCTCGTATCTCTTGTTGATCTTCTTGACTTCAAGCGTCTCCTTTCTGTCAGCCTGCTTTCTGCCGCTGATAGCCATGACCATCAGCATCACAGCCGCTATAGCCAACACGAATGTTATTGTTTTGGCCAGAAACAGGCCGTAATTCAGCAAAAATTCAGTCATCGAATACTGTCCTTTTTTTCGTGAATGCTGTGATCATGTCTTTGATCGCCTCACGATGTTCGCGCTACCCCAGGGGAGACACTCCGCTATCGCATTTGCCCGCTCATGGCTTTCACAACGAAAGCCGTCCGAAATGGAATACTGGCGCACAGCGCTCTTCGGCACTTCATTCCGATCTAATCGGCTCGATTTTCCCATGACACGGCGCAATCAGACGCTTCGATCGTGGCTAATCGTACCTTCTCGCGTCAATCTTACTTTATCGCCGAACTCCTGCCAAAAACGGATATCGAAATTAAAAACAGGATCAATCGACATGAAACGACTTTCAGTTATCGCAGCCCTGACAATCGCCTTGTCCGGCGGCTACTTTTTGTACGTCTCCGACGCGGCCAATGCCGAAGCAGAGGACGCTTCAATGGAACCAGGCTACCAGAAGCCCGCCGAAAACGTGCTCCGGCAACAACTGACACCGCTACAATATGCCGTTACCCAAAAGGATGATACCGAACCGCCTTTCAAGAATGCGTACTGGGATGAAGAGCGCGACGGCATTTATGTCGACATCGTTAGTGGAGAACCATTGTTTTCCTCCCAACATAAATTCAAATCAGGCACCGGCTGGCCCAGTTTCTCCCAACCGATCAAAAGTGATACCATAGTCGAGCATGATGATTACCGGTTGTTTTTTAAACGAACCGAGGTCAGAAGCCGAAAGGCGGACTCGCATCTGGGCCATGTGTTTGACGACGGCCCCGCACCTACAGGGCTGCGCTACTGCATCAACTCAGCGTCGATGCGGTTTATTCCTAAAGAGAAGCTGGTCGAAGAGGGTTACGGGGAGTTCCTAGCGATGTTCGAGTCCGGAAAGCAAAAATAAATTCGGTTTGTTCCCTTCATGACCTCGCGCTGCCAGGATCGCCAGCTAACGTGCTGAGCGAATCCGCTCGCTCACAGCTCGTGATGAGCAGGGATCAAAAACGATGAAATTTTATTTGGGGCTTACCCTCAGTCTGTTCGGCTGTTATTCGACCACCGCGACTGCGCATAATCTGCAGCAGGATATCGACCTATTCTTCTCCACCGCATTCGGCAACATCGTATTTTTTGCCTTGTTGATTCTGCTGATGCTGTGGCTGCTACTCCCTCTCGCGGTTTTTGGACTCAAACGCAAAATCAGAATACTGATCAGACAAAGCAGTGAGACCAACGCATTACTCGCCGGCATCAAAAACGAACTCGCAGGTTTGAACGCCGTCGACGTCGAGGAGGAGTACGGTGAGCCGGCGGACAAAGCGAGAGCCCAACAAGACACGATAGATTTGTACGAGCAAATAAAATTCGATTCCTGAAGCAACTGCTGCACATAAGCAGACCCGCCAGGGCCCTGAGGAAACTCCGATTGATTCAGAGTTTCCGCGGCGCACGGGCGCGCCGCCATTTTGCATCGCCTTAAGCGATTGAAAATGAAGGGAAACAGAAACTCGCATTAATGTTTCCCGTGCTCTGATAATCCAGCGATGAATTATTCAAAGCTTCCGAAACTCTCGCCAACGTAGCGCTAGCCCGCATTTTTCACCAGCCGGCGTAGAGAGCTGATAAGGCATTGGCTCGTTTGAGAAAACTCGAAAGATCGAAAATACGCCGTGTTTTCGAACAATTCCTATCACGGTTCAGGCTGGTCTTCGCCTGCCCAAGATCGTAGGGTGCGCCGTGCGCACCAGAACCGGCCACCGAACTGAAGATGCGCGGTGCGCATGGCGCACCCTACGGTCTCTTCACTCAAA
>Ga0272442_10007582_pt1 | contig 13984 bp, 13 predicted proteins | sample SSMForm2O_FD_200262 | JGI IMG/M metagenome (GOLD analysis project Ga0272442, IMG submission 200262) | Marine sediment archaeal communities from Little Sippewissett salt marsh, Falmouth, MA, United States - SSM-Form-2O | ecosystem: Environmental > Aquatic > Marine > Wetlands > Sediment ...
CACCGGGGGAGTGATCATCGCGCTTTCCTTTATTCACCTGGTTCTGGCATACGGGGGGGAATACGCGGAGAGGAAAATCGACCGAAAGAAGGCGTCGTTTTTCGAGAGCATCGGGGCGCTTACTTTTTTGGCCCTGGCCCTTCTGGGTCTCATGGGGGGATATTTCTTTTATAATTTCCTCGGTCGGGGAGAGCCCTTTGCCCTACCGAGTGCGGGCATCATACCCCTTTGCAACATCGCCATCGCTCTCAAGGTCAGTTTCGGTTTGTTCCTGATTTTCATGATCCTTACCATCTTTCATTTGAAGGTGAGAAAATGATTTATTTCCTATGCTTTATTCTGTTCAGCATCGGGCTTTACTGTGTTCTTGTGAAAAGAAACCTGATCAAGATCATCATCGGAATGAGCATCATCGATTATGCCCTGTACCTGTTTCTGGTTCTGATCGGGTATCGCGCCAACGGCCGGTCCCCGATTCACAGCCCCACGGAGGAGATCCATGGCATGGTGGATCCCCTTCCCCAGGCGCTCGTGCTGACCGCCATTGTCATCAGCCTGGCCATCCTGGGGATGTTGATCGCCATTGCCATGAGGCTTTACGATAAATACGGCACCTTCGATATTACCGAGATCAAGAAATTGAGAGGATAGCCTATGAACACCCTACTTCCATTATTTGTGGCTATTCCGCTTGGTTCCGCGTTCCTGATCGCGCTGGTGAACCGGAAACGGTTTTCGGACGTGTGGGCCAACCTTTGCACGTTTGTCCTTTTTATTCTCTCGATTTATTCCATATTTATCCTCAAATCCCGGGGCATCCAGGTGTATCGCATGGGTTCCTGGATTCCCCCGGTTGGAATCGCCCTGGTGATGGACGGCCTCACCGTTTTCCTCCTCGTGACCATCAATCTCGTGTCCTTTCTGGCCAGCTTTTATTCCATCGATTACATGGAAAAATACACCTCGAAACCGAAGTACTACGCCCTTTTTCTCCTCATGTTAACCGGCATGAACGGCCTGGTTTTAACGGGCGATATGTTCAACATGTTCGTCTTCCTCGAGCTGGCCGGAATCGCCAGCTACGCACTTGTAGCCTTCGGGACCGAGAGGGAGGAGCTCGAGGCCGCGTTCAAATACATGGTCCTGAGCTCGATCGCCACCGCGTTCGTTCTCCTGGGGATCGGCATGCTCTATTCCTGCACCTCGACCCTCAACATGGCGGACATCTCGAGAACCCTTGCGAATCGCTCCCCCGATTACACCACCCTGTTCATCGGCGTTATCTTCATGATGGGTTTCGGACTCAAGGCGGCGATCGTTCCCTTTCATGCCTGGTTGCCGGATGCCCACCCTTCGGCTCCTGCCCCGATTTCAGCCATGCTTTCCGGGGTGTTGATCAAGACCCTCGGGATTTATGCCCTGCTCCGGATCTTCTTCTGCGTTCTGGGGATCCCTCCCCAGTTTCTCGGAGCGCTTCGAATCCTCGGGATCCTTTCCATGATGGTCGGAGTGATCCTGGCCCTTGGTCAGTGGGATTTCAAGAGGCTGCTGGCGTATCACTCGATCAGCCAGATCGGTTACGTGATCCTGGGGATCGGGCTGGGAACGCCGCTGGGATTTCTGGGAGGGCTTTTTCACCTCTTCAATCACTCGGTGTTCAAATCCCTTCTGTTTCTGAATTCGGGGAGTGTGGATTACGCCGTGGGCACGCGGGATCTGAGGAGCATGGGCGGTCTGAAGGAAAAGATGCCGGTCACGGAGAAAACCAGCCTGTCCGCCTCGATGGCCATATCCGGGATCCCGCCCTTCAACGGTTTCTGGAGCAAGCTGATCATTATCATGGCATGCGTGAAGGCCGGTTACATCGGACTGGCCGTATGGGCGGTTCTGGGGAGCATCCTGACCCTTTGCTCTTTTATGAAGGTCCAGCGTTACGCCTTTTACGGCAATCCGAAAACCATACTGGCGAAGATCAGGGAAGTTCCCGCAGCCATGAGAACATCCATGATCATTCTTTCGATCGTGTGTGTGTTGGGGGGTCTTCTTTTATTGACTCCTTTCAGGAACATGTTTCTGGAGCCTGCGGTGAACGTTCTGAACCAGGGAACGAAGTATGCCGCGGTGGTAATCGCGCTGGCCTCTGGAGGTTGATCATGAGGGCGAAAATCGTCATTTTCTGCGTCAGTTTACTGATCTGGCTGGGGCTTACCTGGTCTCTCGCGCCGGTTTCGGTTGCGGTGGGAGCGGTCGTCGCCCTTCTCGCGACTTTCCTGACCTGGGACATGTTCAATCCACGTTTTTCCATGCAGCATTTTCCAACGCGCACCTTCTGGTTTCTCGTGTATATTCCCATGTTTTTCTGGGAATGCTTCAAGGCGAACCTGGATGTTGCGTACCGGGTTTCGCATCCGACGGTTCCGATCCATCCGGGTATCGTGAAGGTGAAAACGCTTTTGAAATCCGATCTCGGGATTACCTTTCTGGCCAATTCCATCACCCTGACCCCCGGCACCCTGAGTGTGGACGTGGACAGGGACGAGGGTTATATATACGTTCACTGGATCGAGGTGAAACACAAGGATCCGGAGGGGGCCACGCGGGATATCATAAGGCGGTTCGAGCCCATCATAAGGAGGATATTTGAATGAGAGGCGTCAGATGGGTCATAGGAATCCTGATTTTTGCCGCTATTCTGGCCTGGTTGTTTATGAATCCAATCAGTTTTCTCATGAGATGTTTTTATATTCTCCTTTTGTGTGCGTTTTTGTGCCTGTTCCGGGTGCTGGGCGGTCCCACGGCCGCGGATCGGCTGGTGTCGATCGACATTCTGGGAATCCTGATCGTGGGTTTTTGCGCCATCCTTTCCCTGACCACTGGCCGGCCCTGGTACCTGGATATCGGGATCGCCTGGGCCCTCCAGAGCTTTATCGGTGTTCTGGCCCTCACGAAATACCTGGAAGGAAGGTCCTTCGATGAATGAAATTATAGATATTATCGGGTATGCCTTTATTATCGCGGGCGTGTTTTTCGACTTTTTCGGGTGCCTCGGACTGGTCCGGCTCCCCGATGTCTATAACCGGCTCCAGGCCTCCACAAAGTGCGTCACCCTCGGAACCTGCGGCATCATGTTCGGTGTTTTTCTCCTGACCGGATTCAGCTCCCAGGGGATCAAGTCCCTGCTGATCATCGGTTTTCTCATCCTGACCGCCCCCACATCCGCACATGCCCTGGCCAGGGCCGCTCATATCTCCGGCGTGAAGCTCTGGGAGAAAAGCACCTGCGATTTTTACGAGGAGGATAGAAAGAAGTCATGAAATATCCCAAGTTAAGGGAACTCGGGGAAGCGATCAGGGCCCTTGTCAAGGGACCCTATACCACAAAGTTCCCCTCTGAACCCTGCATCCCCCCGGAGAAATTCCGCGGCAAACCCATACCGGACGAGGAAACCTGCGTCGGGTGCATGGCCTGCTCCGAGGTGTGCCCCCCCCACGCCATCCAGGTGACGGACGATGCCGAAAAGGGAATCCGCAAGATCATCCGCTGCCACGACCGGTGCATCTATTGCGGGCAGTGCGCGGCTCTTTGCACCACCGAAACGGGCGTCCGTATGAGCCACGAGTTCGACCTGGCCGCGTTCGATCGGGAGGATCTCAAGCTCGAGCAGGAGTTCGAGCTTGTGCTTTGCGAGAAATGCGGCGCCATCGTGGGCTCGAAGAAGCATATCCTGTGGCTGGCCCGGAAGCTGGGACCCCTTGCCTACGGGAATTTCAACCTGATCCTCACCACCCAGAAGGAGCTGAAAATCGCCGGGGAAACCGAAGGCGGGGGGGACATCGTTCCCTCCGAAACGCCCCAGCGCTCCGACCTCTACCGCATCCTCTGTCCCAAATGCCGTCACCAGGTTCTGGTTTACGATCGATATGGCAAGTAAAATTCCAAATCTCCACGGCCGGACCGTGATCGTGGGGATCGGCAATCCCCTTCGTGGGGATGACGGCGCCGGACCCGCCCTCGTGAAAGAAATACAATCCAGCTGGAACCCGGAGGAAAAGGATCGGATAATTCTTATTGACGCCGGGGAAGCGCCGGAGAATTATCTCATGAAAATAGCGAATCTCTCCCCGGAGACGATTCTCCTTCTGGATACCGCGGATTTCAGGGCCGAACCAGGTAAGTGGCGACTCATCGATTCCCGGAAGATTCAGGAAAGCGGAATCTCCACACATAACGCCTCCCTGAAACTCACCGTGGATTTCCTCGAACAGCAAACCCGGGCCAAGGTTTTCGTTCTGGGGATACAACCCCTTCGTACCGGCCTCGGGGAGGAAATTTCGGACCCCGTGAAAAAGGCGATACAAGAGATCGCCGGGGAGATAACAGGAGGTCGCCATGCATGAACTGGGAATCGCCCGGGGCCTTTTCTTCGAGATCATGAAGGAGGCCCAACAGAAGAATATCGAAAAGATCCGGAAGGTCGTTTTTCGGGTGGGGGTGGCATCCGGAATCGAGAAGGATTTCCTCTTTCACAGTTTTGCCGATCACGTGTTCCCCGGCACCCCTGTAGAGGGTGCGGAGCTTGAATTCCTGGATGAAGCCGTAAAGGTCGTTTGCGGGGAGTGCGGAAAGGAAATCCAGTCGGACGGGAAACTGACCCTTTCGTGTCCATACTGCCAGTCCATCGATCTTAAAATCGTATCCGGAAAAGACGTCACCCTCGATTCCGTGGAGTGAGGGAATCAGAAAAAAAACAAAAGATCACACACGTTAAGTACGCCGTCGCCGTTCTGATCGGATTCCGTCTTTTGAATGTCCGAGAGGACGTTCTTCCCGAGTAGATAATCGACGATATCCCGCCTGGTGACGGAGAGCCATCCACAGTTGCAGGGGCCCCCGTAGGAACCCACATCGTTTCGCACGGCGCCCTTTGCCGGGGGGCGGCATCCATCGTTATAACATGGTTCGGGATCCCCGGCATCGATGCAGGGGGAGCTGTCCCGGAGATGGAAATCCCAAGTGGAGATGTCCCCGGATGTGTTCATAAACAGGGGAGGTGTGGAAAAATTGTCATCCGTTCCCGTGGCCTCTCCGAAGCAGCAAAAGCGGATGGTTTCCCCGAAAATATCGACATCCTCATTCTTCCATGATATGCAGTTTATCACCTGGCCATAATGTGGATGAGGGTTATAGATCCCGCCGCAATAGTATGAGGCCGAATTTCCATAAACGGTGCAGTTGACCACCATGCCATTGGAATCCCACATTCCGGTATTATGGATGCCGCCCCCGAGATTCGACGAGGTGTTTTGATAGATATTGCAGCTGATTACCTTCCCTTGAAGATTGCGTATACCGCCGCCGTATTGGGTGGTGTGATTCTGGTGGATCGAGCAGTTTTCCATCTGGGAACTATCATTATAAACTCCGCCGCCCTCATCAGACGCGGTGTTCTGATAGATCGCGCACTGGTTCAAAAAGCATTCATTATTGATATAACACCCGCCGCCGCATTCCGCCTTATTATGACAAATCGTGCAATTTCTCACGATGCCTCCATAACCATAAACGCCTCCGCCCTTCTCCAGTGCCGTGTTGTCGTGAATCCTGCAGTTTTTCACAAGGGAGCAGGTATAGATGCCGCCGCCATTTTGGGAGGTGTTTCCATGGATCGTGGAGCTCGATATGGTCGCGTGGTTATAAACGCCTCCACCTCCTTGAGAAGAGGTATTTCCATATATTGTGCAGTTGGTGACCAGACCATAGTTATATATACCGCTCCCAAAACGATCGTTCTTCCCTCCCGTAACAGACAATCCGTCCACGACGCCGTAATTATCAATACACCGAAAGGAATTGTCGCCATTTATAATTGTTTTGTATAACTCGATATTCCTCTGGGACAGGTCCGTTTCGTTTCCAGCGAATCCGCCATAGAGGATATTCCAACTCTGGAAAGAGAGAGTTTTCCCCTCGAGGTATTCCCCGGAAGCGATCCAGATTTCACACATTGAATCATCCCGGAAAGATGATCTCCTTGCACAATCGATCGTTTGAAACGCGGATTCCCAGCTGAGTCCGTCCAGGGTATCGTTTCCTCCCGGTTTGACATACAGCCTTTTTGTCGGTGTGGTAGGGCCCGGCATAAAATGATCGGGGGATTCGTATGCCCCGAGGCAGATTTTTCCATCCCCTCCTGGACGGGGATTGCCCTCCAGATCCATTGCGGGGCATCCTTCAAGGTTTCCGGCATCGATGCAGGGGGAGCCGTTTTTGAGATGAAAATCCCATGTATGGTAATCCCCGGAGTTGTTGACAAACCGGGGATCGGAGGTAAAATTGCTTTCTTCCTGTGAAGAGCCTCCATAACAGCAGTATTGGATGGTTCCTCCGATGATATCGCCACATATATTTTTCAATGAAATGCAGTTTATCACGGCGCCACTGTTACTAATGCCTCCCCCTGTCCCATTAAAAGAAACCTCGTTCCCATATAACGTGCAGTTGGTCACCGTCCCCTGAACATTGAAAACTCCCCCGCCTCTTGTTGTGGCCACATTTTCGAATATCAAGCAGTTGACCAGATCGCCTTTATCATTATATATGCCGCCCCCGCATCCCACAGACTGCGGTGAAGTAGCATAATTATAATAGATAAAGCAACCGGTCACCCTGCCTCCTGAATTATAGATGCCTCCGCCTTTGGGAGAATACGTTTCTTTACTTCGGTTTTGATGAATCGTGCAGTTGGACACCGTCCCGGAATTATAAATACCGCCGCCATAGTCGTAAGAGGTATTATCATAGACGGAACAGCTTTGAACCGTACCCTTGTTGTAGATGCCTCCTCCGAATTCAGTGCTTTTCCCCTGTGTGATGTCCAATCCATCGATGAAGCCGAAATTGGCGATACACCGGTAAGAGTTCTCTCCATCAACGATCGCCCTGTTTTTCTCGATATCCCTCTGGGAGAGATCGGTTTCCCCCCCTGCAAAACCACCGTAAAATTTCACTCCTTCCGGGATGGTGATTTTTCCCCCTTCCTGGTATGTTCCAGCGGCCACCCACACCTCGTCGCCATGCCCGGAAGCACCCGCGGCCCTTGTGAGGGTGGCGAACGCCGTCTGCCAGGAGGTGCCAGAGCTCTGGTCGTCCCCCTCCCGCAATACGTAATACCTCATGGCAAAGGCCTCTCCCGAAATAAGGAAAATCAAAACAAGAATACCTGGAAACGTTATTTTCCCACGTCTCATCTTTGCTATTTCACCTCAATCTGTTTGCTTGAAAGATAATTGTGTTTGTGATTCTTTAAATCAAGGAGAAACTGAAGAATGTAAGGAGTCTGTTCGGAAGCGCGAGACAATTTTCTGCGAGATGTCAGATGTTGATGTTGGATGGAATTCAGAAGCGGTTTTTACTTCCTGGCGACTTTTCTGTATTTCTGGAGGATCAGGGGGACTTCGTCGGGGAGGATGGGGCCGTGGACCTCGTCGTTGATCATGATGACGGGGGCCAAACCGCAGGTGCCCAGGCAGCGGCTGCTCTGTAGCGTGAACAGGCCGTCCTTTGTGGTTTCCCCGAAACCGATCCCAAGCTCGTCCTTCAACCTTTCCGCCACCCGATCCGCGCCCTTTACGTAACAGGCGGTCCCGAGGCAGACGCTGATCAGGTAAGTGCCCCGAGGTTTCAAACGGAAGAAGTGATAGAACGTGGCCACCCCGAACACCCGGGCCGTTGGCACCTGCAGAAGCTGGGCCACGGCGTTCATCTGATCTTCCCCGAGGTACCCGAAGTGGGATTGCACCCTGTGAAGGACGGAGATCAGGTTGCTCTCGGAGTGGGGCTGGTTCCGGCACTCCTCGATGTACTGGACGATGTTTCCTGGAAGGGCCTTTTTGCTCGCGGCCTCGATTTCCTTCCAGTTGTCGGTTGTCGTGGTCATCGGATCCCCCTTGGCTGCCTGGGTTGATAATGGGTGTGCAGGAGCTTGTGGGCCTTTTCCCCTCCGACCTCCCCCAGGTATTCATCGTACAGGGTATTGATGGCGGGGTTTTCATGGGAACGGCGGAACTGCTTGTTCTCGTCGATCGTATAAAGGGCTTTTGCCCGGAGGCGAAGGAGCTCGGGATCGAGCACCTTCATGTTCTTCGGGGGATAAGGCTGCCCCCCGCCCCCGATGCACCCTCCCGGGCAGGCCATGATTTCGATCAGGTGGAACTGTTTTTCCCCTGCAAGAACCTTGTTCAAAATCTTCTTGGCATTGGTGAGGCCGTTGGCCACTCCCACGTTCAAAACCGTGTCCCCGAACGTGATGGAGGCCTCTCGCATTCCCTCGACGGCACGCACCTCGGTGAATTCGAGGGTTTCCACCCGTTCCCCGGTGATCCACTCTCCGGCGGTCCGGAGGGCGGCCTCCATAACGCCCCCTGTGGTTCCGAAGATATCGCCGGCCCCGGAGGAGAGCCCCAGGGGACGGTCGAATTCCCCCCTGGGGAGATTGGCGAAATCGATGCCGTAACACTTGATCATCCAGATCAGCTCCCGGGTGGTGAGAACGGCGTCGGTGTGGGGGATGTTCCCCTTCATCATGTGTTCGGGTCTCCGCGATTCGTATTTTTTCGCAACGCACGGCATGACCGCCACCATGAACACGTTCCTGGGATCGATTCCCTTCTGTTCCGCGTAATAGGTTTTTGCCAGGGTTGAGAGCATGCTCATGGGGGATTTGCAGGAGGAGGCGTTGGGGATCAGTTCGGGGTAGAATTTTTCCATGAAGCTGATCCAACCGGGGGAGCAGGATGTGAGCATGGGAAGGGGGCCGTTGCCCTTGATGCGTTCGAGGAGCTCGTGAGCCTCCTCGATTATGGTCAGGTCGGCTCCGAAGTTGGTATCGAACACGGCGTCGAACCCGATGCGGCGGAGTGCGGTGATCATGCGTCCTGTTGCGGGGGTGCCGGGGGGCAGGTCGAATCCCTCCCCGATGGCGGCCCGGATCGATGGGGCGGTCTGGATCACCACGTGTTTTTCCGGATCGGCCAGGGCCTCCCACACCTCGTCCGTGTGGCGTTTTTCCAGGAGGGCGGCCGTGGGACACACGTTGATGCACTGGCCGCACTGGATGCACACGGAATCGTCCATGTTGGCCAGGCCGGCCGGGGCCGCTACGGTGTAAAAGCCGCGATAATGCTGGCTGAGGTTGTTGACGCCCTGGATTTCGGAACAGACCCGGATGCAGCGACCGCACAGGATGCACTTTTCCGGTGTGCGGATGATGGCGTGGCTGGTGTCGTCTTTGGGGTATTGCTTTCGTTTTCCCTCGAAGAGCCGCTCCCGCACCCCGAGGGTGTAGGCCAGGTTCTGGAGCTCGCAGTTGCCGTCCCGCTCGCAGGTCTGGCACTCCTTGGGGTGATTGTCGAGGAGGAGTTCGACAATGTCGCGCCGGGCCTGGCGGATCTGGGGGGAGTTGGTTTTTACTTCCATGCCCTCCCACACCTGGACGCTGCAGGAGGCCATGTAATGGTTCATGCCCTTGACTTCCACGATGCAGACGCGGCAGGCCCCCTCGAGGCTGAGGTGCTGGAGGTAGCAGAGGCGGGGGATATGGATTCCGAGGGTTTCGGCGGCCTCCATGATGGACGTTCCCCGGGGCGCCTCGATATCCTGTCCGTCGATTTTGAGTTTGACCATCTTTTTTTCGTCGCTCATCGGGCTTCCTTTATGTTATCGTCGTTTCACGGCGTCGAAGCGGCAAACCTCGTAGCAGCGACCGCACTTGACGCAGCTTGCCTGGTCGATTTCATGAACCTTTTTGCGGGCGCCGGAGATGCAATCCACGGGGCAGTTGCGGGCACACACCGTGCAACCAATGCACTTTTCGGGATCGATCTCGTATCGGAGAAGGGACTTGCATTTGCGGGCGGGGCAGCGTTTGTCCACAACGTGGGCGATGTATTCGTCGCGAAAGTATTTCAAAGTGCTCAGGACCGGGTTCGGGGCCGCACGCCCCAGACCGCACAGCGAGGTTTTCTGAACCAGTTTGGCCAGCCGCTCGAGCTTTTCCAGATCCTCGAGCGTGCCCTCGCCCGAGGTGATGCGCTCCAGGATTTCCATCATGCGGGTGGTGCCCTCGCGACACGGGGTGCACTTGCCGCACGATTCCTCCTGGGAAAAGGCCAGGTAGAACTTGGCGATGTCCACCATGCAATCGTCCTCGTCCAGCACGATCATGCCGCCGCTTCCCATGATGGACCCCACCTGGTTCAGGGTGTCGAAGTCCACCCACAGATCGAGCCATTTGGCCGGGATGCACCCTCCAGCGGGGCCGCCGGTCTGGATGGCCTTGAGCTGTTTGCCGTTGGGAACGCCCCCGCCGATGTCGTAGACGATCTCGCGGAGTGTGGTCCCGAGGGGCACCTCCACCAGTCCGGTGTGGCGAACCTTGCCCGCCAGGGCGAACACCTTTGTACCCCCGCTCTTTTCGGTTCCCAGGCGGGAAAACCAGTTCCTCCCGACGATAATGGCGGCCACATTGGCGAATGTCTCCACGTTATTGATGACCGTTGGTTTGTCCCAGAGTCCGCTCTGTGTGGGATAGGGGGGCCTGATGCGGGGTTGGCCGCGTTCCCCCTCGATGGAATGGATCAGTGCGGTTTCCTCGCCGCAGACAAAGGCCCCGGCCCCGTAACGGATCTCAAGGTCGAAATCGAACCCGGAGTTCATGATGTTTTTTCCCAGGAGCCCCCTTTTCCGGCACTGTTCGATGGCGTTCCGGATGCGGCGGATGGCCAGGGGGTATTCCGCCCGGATATAAACGAATCCATGGCAGGCGCCGATGGTATATCCCCCGATGATCATCCCCTCGACCACGTTGAAGGGATCGGATTCGAGCATGCTGCGGTCCATGAAGGCCCCGGGGTCGCCCTCGTCCGCGTTACATATGATATAGCGGGTTTTTTCGTCGTTTTGAACGGCGTTGGCCCACTTGAGGCCGGTGGGAAAGCCCCCGCCGCCACGGCCGCGAAGCTTCGCCCTGGTGATCTGGTCGATCACCCACTTGCCGTCGCCCTTGTCCAGAACCGTGGCCAGGGCCTTGAATCCCATGTAATGGATGTATTCATCGAGGTTTTCGGGATCCACCACCCCGCAGTTTCTGAGGGCCACCCGGCACTGGCGGTTGAAAAAGGCCACGTCGCCGTACAGGCTGAAAAAATCCTGGCTCACCCCTTCGTCCCTGACCACGAGGTCCTCGACGATTTTTCCGGCGATGACGTGTTCCTGTACGATCCGGTCCAGGTCCTCTTCGGTTTTGATGCGGTAAAGGGTTTTTGAGGGCCGCACCAGCATGTGGGTGCAACGGCCGATCACGTCCCTGTCGCAGGCTCCGAAACAGATGGCGGAACTGACCTTGACCTCGTCGAGATTTACCCTGGCTTTGACCAGCTTTTCCCGGAATTGTTCCTTGAGTTTGGGTCCGCCCTCCCATCCGCACCGGGTGCTGTCGCAAAACAGGAATTCGTAACGGGGGGCCTTTTTCCCTAAGCCATCCAGGATATGTTCCGTAAGGGGGATTCCTTCCTGGATGTGGGTGATAAAGATATCGTGCACCAGCTCGCGATCCACCCGTTCGTACTTGACTGGCATCTTTTCGGGGACGAACACGCCGACAATGGGTTCGCGGCTGCATCTTCCGGTGCACCCGGTGAGTCTGAGGGCGATATCGTCGCGCCCGGAAGATTCGATATGCTTCTGGAATTCATCCAGCACGTCCCTCGATCCGGCGGCGTGTTCGCAGGTGGCGGAACCCACCTGGATCACGATCTTTTTGTGCTCTCTCCGGCTCGAGATGGTCTTATCGGCCTCCTGGACGAGTTTTTGAAAGAAGGTGTTGACCGGATGTGCCATTTTATCTCCCGACATGAGAAATATATATCAGAGTCCTTCAGCTTAAGAAAAGGTTTTTTTGAAGCGAACCTCTCTTTTCAAGTAGCGAGAGAGGGGGGAATACGAAGAGGGGGAAACCTTGTCAACGATTATTTGTGAAAAAAGTCACAAAATGAAGAAAAATAAATCTGCATACACGGAATGTCTCTGTATTACCTTCAAACAAGAGATAAACATAGAGGCTGACCCGAATGGCACTGACTTAAGGAAATAGAATCATGTTCTCCGGGGAGATATATTTCCTTACTCGCACTCGCACTCGCACTCCACATTTCCGATACTCGTGCTTCTCTACTTGATTCAAGATCCCTCCTGCATTTTGAGATTATGAACGATTACGAGCACGAAGAATAAGTGTGTGGAAATTGGTCTTTTCGAGCCTTAAGTTAGTGCCTTTCGAGGCTGACCCCTGAAATTGCCCCCCCAAATTGCATAAGAAAATCAAGTAAATGAGCGCGTCTGACCCCCAATTGTGTGACCCCCATAAGGAGTGACGCCGGCTGGTGGGTTATCTCGGGATGCCTGTTTGAGCTTGCCTCGAATGAAAAGGGCGGTATTCTATAAACGTTTCTTAAGATGCAAAGGACCTCCCGGTTATGATTTTGAAAACGCCCCGACCTTATCCCATCTTATGCAAACCCCTGTTCAGGGAAAAGCCCTGGGGCGGGCGGAATATGGAGGTGCTGTTTCACAAGGATCTTCCCCAGGGGAAAAAGATCGGGGAATCGTGGGAGGCGGCGGATCTTCCCCAGGGGTCATCCGGGATCGCAAACGGCCCCCTTTCCGGGAAAACCCTCACAGAGGCTGCACGCCTCTGGAAACGAGACCTGATCGGCTCTTCCTGGAAGGGTCAAGACCATTTTCCCCTCCTGGTAAAAATCCTCGACGCCCGGGAAGATCTCAGCGTCCAGGTTCATCCCGACGAGGAGTCCTGCCGCAAATACTTCCCCGGACACAGCAGCAAGGATGAGTCGTGGATCGTTCTTCAAAGCGATCCGGAGGGCTCGCTCTTCCGGGGATTCGAAAAAGGCGTCAGTCTAAACGATTTCATCAGGGCCCTCGATGCCGGAGAGATCGAAAAAATCCTCCGGAGGGTGCCCGTGGAAAAGGGAGATTCCATCCGAAACGCACCCGGCGACGTGCATGCCCTGAAAAAGGGAGTGATGGTGCTCGAGGTCCAGGAACCCTCCGATACCACGTTCCGGATTTACGATTACGGCAGGATCGTCAACGGCAAGCCCCGTCCCCTTCACATCGAGGAGGCGAAAAAGGTCATGAACTTCGACTGGGAGGAAAATCCCCTGCTCCCGCCCCGTCGCATCAATGCCCCCTGGGGTGAAAGGGAGCTCATCGTGGATTGCAGGGCATATCGCATGGAACGATGGGAACTTGCGAAACCGGTGGAACTTCGCCCCCTGAAGGAAACCGTTCGGATTTTCTTCTTTATGGAGGGGAAAGCCTCTTTCGAGTGGGAGGAGGGGGGGCTTGCTCTTACCGCGGGGATGACAATGATCCTGCCCGCTGTTTCCGGCCCGGTTTTTATCAAGTCGGAAGGGATCTGCAGGATCGCCGCGATGGGGGCCGGGGGGATCGATCTGTGGCAGTCGCCTCGATCCTGATCCGGCAACTCTATCCATCCAATGATTCTACGAACCGTCGGGCCTTTTCACCGGACGTGACCTTGAGGAACCGGTCCGGCTCGCCCCGGGCATAAGCCACGTATCCGGGGCAGGGCATGACGTATTTTTCCCCGAACCCCTCCCCCAGGATATTGAACAGTTCGATGCATGCGGAGCAAACATCCGCTGTCTTTCCGATGGAATGGGGAACCTGCCCCTTGCTTTCCCGCAGAAAAAGCACGGGCCGTATAAAATTGGCATGATTGGCACTATGGATACCGATGAGATCCTCGAGGTTCCGGGAATCCCCGACGCGCTCGAGAAGATTCCTCCAGTGACGTTTTTCCCGTAACGTTATCCGTAGCCATTCTTCCGGCTGGCGGGAGAGATACGATTGGTCACTTATCAGAGTTTGAATATCCCTCGGGGTT
>Ga0272442_10007584_pt1 | contig 13979 bp, 8 predicted proteins | sample SSMForm2O_FD_200262 | JGI IMG/M metagenome (GOLD analysis project Ga0272442, IMG submission 200262) | Marine sediment archaeal communities from Little Sippewissett salt marsh, Falmouth, MA, United States - SSM-Form-2O | ecosystem: Environmental > Aquatic > Marine > Wetlands > Sediment ...
CCTGAACAGATCGAAATCACCAAGACGCTTCATCAGCGTACGCACGCGGTCTTCCTTGAGCAGCAGCTGCAGCTCCGAGAATACACGCTTGCCGCTCAGGTTCTGCAGGAAGTCGGATTTGACCGCATTCTCGATCAGGCTGCGGGTAAGCTTGCTTATCTGGAAATTAAAACGTTTCTCGAACCGGATCGCCCTGAAAATGCGCGAAGGGTCCTCGACAAAACTCAAGTTATGCAGCACGCGGATCTGCTTTTCCTTGATGTCTCGCCGGGCACCGAAAAAATCGATCAGCTGGCCGAAGTGCTGCCGGTTAAGCCGTACGGCGAGCGTGTTGATCGTAAAATCGCGCCGATACAGGTCGAGCTTGATCGAACTCCACTCGACCGTCGGCAAAGCGGCCGGTTTTTCATAATATTCGAGCCGGGCAGAGGCGATGTCGATCTTCATGGTTTCATCTATGGTGATAACGGCAGTCCCGAATTTTTTATACACTTTTACGCCGTACCCGTTCCGGGCGGCAAAGTCGCGAGCGAATGCAACGCCGTCCCCCTCGATCACGATATCGATATCGAGGTTCACCACCCGCAGATACATATCGCGCACGAAACCGCCGACCGCGTAGGCGTTACAGGACATGTCATCGGCCGCCCGGCCGAGTTTTTTAAGAAGCTCCAGCACGTCCGCCGGCAGGAACTCGCCCAGCATGCCGGCCATCACGCGGCTGCGCGCGTAGCGCGGCTCCAGTTCGCGCGAATCGGCCTGAAAAGAATCATCAAGGTGCAGGGCCCGCATGAGATCGGTGCGGGTGATGGCCCCGACAATGCGCCTGCGCTGGTTGACGACCGGAAGAAAACGCTGATTCTCGGCGATAATATGGCGCTGTACCCGGGCCAATGGCGTGGTCGGACGCACCACGGCCGGGTCGGTGCTCATATACGCGGACACGGGCTCATGTTTCAACCCGTGGTGCTTGGCCCGCTCGATGATCTGGCGCGAAATAAGTCCCAGCAGGGCCTGACGTTCGTCGACAACCGGCAGCACATTGATATTGTAGCGGGTCAGCATGCTGCTGGCCTCCTGCAGGGTACTGCCGGGGGCGATGGTCTTCACCGGAGCGGCCATGACATCGCGCGCACGCGCGGCAGGCACAATACTGTTTTCAAGCATGTGGTGCAACTCCTGCTCGATCTGGACCAGCGTCATATCATGCACCGTAGCGGATGCGGCCGTGGCGTGACCGCCGCCGCCGAACGCCCCAAGCACCTCGCCGACATTGACCTCCTTCAACCGGCTGCGCCCGACAATATAGATACGATCGTCCATGTTCGCCATGGCGAACAGGGCGTTTACGCTGCTCATGTTCTTGAGTTTGTGTGCCAGCACGGCGAAATCATCTATATAGGTGTTCGAGCTCGCCGAGGCGAACATGACATCGATGCCGTGAAAACGCTTCATGTATGAATTTTCGATCAGCTGGTTCAGCATTGAAACCTGCTCGGCGTTCAATTCCTTGATCACCAGGTCGGCGACAACATTCAGGTTGGCACCCTGGCCGAGCAGAAACGCCGCAGCCCTGAAATCTGACTCGGTCGTCGAGGGGAACGTAAGGTTGCCGGTGTCCTCATAAATCCCGAGCATCATGATGGTCGCCTCCTCGGGAGAAACACCCAGACCGCGCTCCCGCAGAAGACGGCACATGATCGCGGTGGTGGAACCGCACGGTTCGATGACCTCAAGGCTGCCGCGCACGTCATCACTCGAAGGCGGGTGGTGGTCATAGACGTGGATCTCAACTCCCGAACGGGCGCACAGGCTTGACAGCTTTCCGATACGGCCGGCCTGGCGGATGTCGACAAGGATCAGACGCGTGACATCATCAAGATCGATCTTGCTCAACTTGCGGATATCAAGGGCATAGGCGGCCGAGTGCAGCAAAAAATCGCGAATGCTCTTTTCCTGCGCGCCGGAAAACGCCATGACGGCCCCGGGATACAGCTTGGATGCGGCGATCATGGAGGCCAGGGCGTCAAAATCGGCATTGATATGGGTCGTTATCAGTTCCATGGTGTATACACTGCGTATCGGCCGGCAAACATTGTCTTGATCATCGACATCGCTATCGGTATCGAAATCGATGATTACAAAAAAACGAACCTGATAGCGAAGATGTCCGCCCGAATAATAAGCATACCAGTGCTGTCATACCTCATGCAGGTCTCTGCATTAAAATACAGCCCGCATGAGCATACTATATCATTTTTCTGTTTATGTAACCCTTACAAACAGACAATGAAAAGACGGTTGTCGTGTATTTGCGGCTTTCCGTTCGTGGTTAGTATTCTCGTGCATGTCCGTTCATGGTGAGCCCGTCGAACCATGAACAGTGCAAAAACGTTGCCGACATCTCCGTTCTACCCTTCGACAGGCTCAGGGTGAACGAAGGCTGTTTGATTACAGGTTATGGTTTTTAAAAAATGCAGCCGTACAGTTTATACCCTCACCCCCGAGGATGATATTTTTCATGCAGTTTCATCAGCGAATCCTGCGCAAGATGCGTATAGATCTGGGTGGTGACTATGTCGGCATGCCCCAGCATCATCTGAACGGAGCGCAGATCGGCCCCTCCCTCGAGCAAATGGGTCGCAAACGAATGCCGCAGGGTATGCGGACTGACACGGCGGCCAATGCCCGCGGCCAGACAATATTTTTTTACAAGCTTCCAGAAGCCCTGTCGGCTGAGCTGGCCGCCGTCGCGGTTCAAAAACAGCAGCGAACTGCGGCCCGCACCCGGCAGCCGGCCGCGTCCCTCGTCGATATAGGTACGAACACGCTCAATGGCCTCCATGCCGAGGGGAACGATCCGTTCCTTGCTGCCCTTGCCGACAACGATAATGAAGCCGGCATCAAGATTGACGCTGGTAAAACGCAGGCCCAGCAGTTCGCTGACCCTGACCCCGGTCGCGTAGAGCAGCTCCAGCATGGCCTTGTCGCGCATACCGAGCGGGGTGGCAGTATCCGGGGCGTTGAGCAGCGCCACCACCTCCGGACGGCTCAGCACCGCGGGGAGCTTTTTGCCGAGCCGCGGGCTGTGCATGTCGAAAAATGGATTTTTCCCGATCAGCCGCTCCGAGGCAAGAAAAAAATAAAACGTCCTGATGCTCGAAAGCATGCGGGCCAGCGATCGGGACGAAAGCCCCTGTTCGCGCTCCCGGTTCAGAAAAGACAGCAGGTCCAGCCGGGTCGTATCTGTGAAGGACCGGCCGCACTCCTCATGAAACGCAAGGAAGCGTACCAGGTCCCGGTTGTAGGCCTCGACCGTATTGCCTGCCAGGCGCCGCTCGACGACCATGTACTGACAGAACCGGTCAAGCATCCGGCTGTTTGACAGCTCCATAAAAAGCTTTTCCGCATGGGTGGGCCGTGCTGTCCGGCGCATACTCTGCACAGCGGACACGTGTATCACAGAAACGATACTAATCGAAAATCAATGCGCCTGTCAACGCTGCACGAACATGCCGGCGTACTGCCGGTGTCAGGACCTGAAATCAGCGGGCCTGATGCCGAGCCGTTTCATGCGATATTGCAGCGTCGACTTCTTCAGGCCCAGCAGGTCGGCCGCACCTGCGGCTCCGCCGACCCGGCCGCCGGTCATGCGCAGCACCCGCTCAATATGGCGCTTCTGGGCAGCATCCATGCTGACCGGGTCCTCCTGGCCGTTGTCAGGCTGGACCAGCAGTCCCCTGACATCATCGGGGCTGACCTCGCGGTTGGACTTCAGGATAACGATGCGTTCAACCAGGTTCTCGAGCTCACGAATATTACCCGGCCATCCGTACTGCTGCAGGGAATGCACGAACGGACGCGTAATGCGCGGCGGATGCTTCTGCAGACGGGCACATGCCCGGCGCATAAAGGTCTCCAGCAGCAGCACGATATCCTCGGGCCGTTCGCGCAGCGGGGGAACATGCAGGGGAAAAATATTGAGCCGGTAATAGAGGTCCGCACGAAAGGAATGCTCGTTCACGAGCAGACGCAGGTCCTGATTGGTCGCGGCGATGATACGGACATTGCTGACAATGGTACGCGTGCCGCCCACGCGCTCGAAGCGCTGGTCCTGCAGAACCTGCAGCAGCTTCGCCTGCGTATTGAGCGGCAGTTCGCTGATCTCATCAAGAAACAACGTGCTTTTGTCGGCAAGCTCAAAACGGCCGGTCTTGCGCTCCGCAGCACCCGTAAAGGCTCCTTTCTCATGGCCGAACAACTCGCTTTCAATCAGTGTCGGCACAAGCGCTGCGCAGTTGACCTTGTACATGGCATGGTCTCCGCGACGGCTCAGACGATGTATGGTACGTGCCAGCAGGTCCTTGCCGGTGCCGGTTTCACCTGTCAGCAGAACGGTTGCATCGGTTGCGGCCACAGCGTGTACATCGTCCATGACCTGTTTCATGGCAGCGCTGACAAAGACGACCTCATCGGTTGAGGCCTGCGATGCTATCTCGCGCATAAGGTAATTCTTCTCCTCGGCAAGCACCCGGGTGCGGGCCTCGAGCGCCTCGCGCGTCAGCATATTGTCAACGCACAAAGCCAGCTGACGGGCGATCTTTTCGAAAAACATGACCTGCTCCCCGGTCAGGGGCATGGCCCGGGCATAGGAAAGCTGCACAGTGCCGAGCACACGGCCGCGCATGACTAGGGGCGAACACACAATGGAGCGCAGGCCGGCATCACGCAGGTAGGCGTTTCCCGGGCGCACGGGGTCATCCTGCACATCAAAAACAACGCTGCGCCGGGTGTGCATCACTTCAAACGGTACCATGCCGGGCGTTACCGGCAGCTCATTGCCGGCCACCCCGGGCAGGGCTACCCCTGAACCGGGGACGAAATAATGCCACATCACATCATCGCTGTCCTGAAGCAGTATACTGAAACGATCGTAGTTAAACACGGGTTCCAGCCGCCGGGCAATATGCGTAAAAAGCCCTTCACGTGTCGGTTCCTTGATGGCGGCATTATTAATCTGAAGCAATGTGGCAAGTTGTTCATGCTCACTGGGATTCATGGGCACCTCATATCATACCGGTTTCACTCAGTTCTGTTGTAATGCAAAATTCACACCCGGTCAAGCCCAATATTTGTTCAATTAAAACCAATATTGGGCTTTAAAAACATAAAAACTTCAATGCAATTAAAAAATGCTTGGAAAAATCAGCCCTGATTGGCTACATAGGAATTGGCATGGTTCTTGAAATACCTTTATTTCAGACACTGTAAGGCGGTAACGCCGAAGGAGTGCGCATGGATACCACGGCAGCACAACGGGTTGCGAGTCTTGTTTCGCGCTATCCCGAGAAATGCATCCCCATTGACAAGATCTTCCAGAAGATCCACCGCGGCAACCATATCTTTATCAGCACGGCCTGCGGAAAACCGCAGCACCTTGTAGGCGCCCTTACCGGCTACGTGGACGAAAATCCAAAGGCCCTGGTCGATACCGAGGTTTTCCACCTCTGGACCCTCGGCGTCGCGCCCTATGCCGAGGAAAAATTCAAAAAAAACTTCAGGCTGAATACATTCTTTATCGGCGACAACACCCGCGACGCGGTCAACAAGGGCCTTGCCGACTATACGCCGGTGTTCCTCTCGAACGTTCCCGCCCTGCTCCATCACGGAATCGAGCGCATGGACATCGCCCTGATACAAACATCGGTCCCCGACTCCCAGGGCTATGTCAGCCTCGGCGTCAGCGTCGATATCGTAAAAGCCGCCGTCGAAAGGGCACCGCTGGTCATAGCCCAGATCAACGCACGCATGCCGCGGGTACACGGCGACAGCTTTCTGCACATCAGCGACATCGACTACTTCGTACCCTTTGACGAACCCCTGCTCGAATACCATCCCAGCGTGGCGGACGACATCGCCGCAAAAATCGGCAGTTATGTGGCCCGCATCGTACAGGACGGCGACACCATACAGGTCGGCTACGGCAGCATGCCCAACGCCATTCTCGAAAGCCTTTCCGACAAGCATCACCTTGGCGTGCACACGGAACTGCTCAGCGACGGAATCGCCGACCTGATGCGGGCCGGGGTGATAGACAACTCCCGCAAATCTATCGACCGGGGAAAAACCGTAGCGACGTTCTGCATGGGCAAGCATGCAACCTACGAATTCATCCACGACAACCCGTCGATCGAATTCCGTACGATCGACTATACCAATAACCCGTTGATCATAGCCGGTCAGAAAAACATGGTCGCCATAAACGCCGCCCTGCAGATCGACCTGAGCGGACAATCGACCTCCGAGTCGATCGGCAGCACGTTTTACAGCGGTATCGGCGGCCATGCCGACTTCATGCGCGGCGCACTGCTCGCACCGGGCGGCAAAACGATCCTGGCCCTGCGATCAACCTCAAACGACGGTGAGCATTCCCGCATTGTGGCCAAACTTGATGCCGGCGCCGGGGTCTCACTCACCCGTGGTGACATACATTATGTCGTCACTGAATACGGTATCGCCTATTTGCACGGCAAGAACATCAGACAGCGCGCAATGAGCCTGATCTCCATCGCACACCCTAAATTCAGACCTGCACTGATCCTGCAGGCCAAAGAAAACGGCCTGATCTATCCGGACCAGGCCTTCATCCCCGGAGAGCGCGGTGAATATCCGGAATACCTCGAGACCAGACGCCGCACATCCGGCGGACTCAACCTGCTGCTGCGCCCGGTCCGCATCAGCGATGAACCGATGATAAAAAATTTCTTCTATTCACTCTCCGACCAGAGCATGTACCGCCGCTTCATATCGGTGCGCACCGATATGCCGCATGAACGACTGCAGCAATTCGTCGTTATCGACTACACACGCGAAATGGTTATTCTTGCCGTTATTGAAAATGAACACGGGCAGCAGGACATTGTCGGAATCGGGCAGTACGGTGTCGATGAAGCAACCCACGTGGCCGAGGTCGCTGTCGTTGTACGCGACGACATGCAGGGGCTTGGCATCGGCAGCGAACTGCTGAGCTACCTGACCATGCTTGCCAAGCGTCAGGGCCTGCTCGGATTCACTGCCGAAGTTCTCGTCGAGAACAAGCCCATGATGCATGTGTTTGAAAAAGGCGGGTTCGATGTAGAAAAACACCGTGCTGAAGGGGTCTATGAACTTAAACTCGCATTCAGGGAAAACACCTAATGGATACTATCAGCAGCCTGTTCAATCCGGACTCGGTCGCCGTTATAGGCGCCTCGCACGCTCCGGGCAAGATCGGACACAGCATCCTCAAGAATATCGTCGCCAGCGGTTTCGCGGGAACCATCTACCCGGTCAACCCCGCCGGCGGTGAACTGCTGGGTCACACATGCTACAAAAGCATCGAGGACATACCGGGCCCGGTTGATATCGCCTGCACGGCCGTGCCGGCCCGCATGGTACACGACGCGGTCCTGGAAAGTGCGCTCAAGGGGGTCAAGTACAACCTGATCATTACATCGGGTTTTTCGGAAACCGGCAATATAGAAGAGGAAAAAAAACTGGTCCAGACTGCGCACGCCCACGGCATGCGCATCATCGGGCCGAACATCTTCGGCCTGTATTCGGCCGAAGCATCCATGGACGCCACATTCGGAACGGGAAACATAACCCCGGGCTCCGTTGCCATCATTACACAAAGCGGCGCCCTTGGCCTGGCCATGATCGGCAAGAGCGGCGTTGAAAGCATCGGCCTTTCCGCCATCGTATCGGTCGGAAACAAATGCGACATCGACGAATCCGACCTGCTCGAGTACCTGGTGCAGCAGCAGCGCACCAGGGTCATCCTGATGTATATCGAAGGGATCAAACAGGGTGAGCGATTCATCAGGGCGCTCAAAAAGGCAACGCGCGTCAAGCCGGTCGTCGTTATCAAGTCCGGCCGCTCGGCGCGCGGGGCCGCCGCGGCAGCCTCGCACACCGGCTCCCTTGCCGGGGCCGATGAAATCGTTGACGCCATCCTGCACCAGTGCGGCGCTCTCAGGGCCGACAGCATAGCCGAAGCCTTCAGCTGGTGCACCTACCTTGCCCACGCTCCGGCGCCAGCAACCGAACAGACCGTTATCGTCACCAATGGCGGCGGCGTCGGTGTCATGGCGACCGATGCATGCGAATGCTACGAGATCCCGATGTACAATGACAGTGAAGCCCTGCGCGACATATTCGCCCCGGTAACACCCTCGTACGGCTCGACAAAAAATCCGATCGACATTACCGGGGGGGCAGCCGCGCCTGAATACAGCCAGGCCCTTGATGCAGCCCTCGACCATGAAAAAATAGGCGCTGCCATGGCCCTGTACTGCGAAACAGCGGTGTTCCCTGCGGCAGAGCTCGAAGCCATGCTCGAAGACACGCACCGGCGCTATAATGAACGCGGCCGCCCGGTCCTGTTCGCCGCGGTCGGTGGCGAGGACATCGAAAACGCCATCCTGCGGCTTCGAAAAAAAAACGTGCCTGTCTTCAACGATGTCTACCAGGCCGTAGCCTGCATGGGGAAACTCTTCGAGCATTACCGCCAGAAGCGCTGCCGCTGCGACACATTCGAGGACAGCGACATCGACACCGCGTCCATTGACGCCATAACGGCCGAAGCACGCACTGCCGGACGAAGCTTTCTGTCGGCGCACGAATCGCGCGAAATCATGCGGATAATCGGGATCAAAATGCCGGCCAGCTGCGTCGCCCGCAGCCTTGACGAGGCCCTTGCGCGCTGCGACGATATCGGCTTTCCGCTGGTCATGAAGGTCGTCTCACAGGACATTATCCACAAAAGCGACGCAGGCGGCGTCGTGCTTGACCTGAACGATACCGGCGAGGTTATCGACGCGTGGCAGGCGATCAACCAGCGCTGCCTGGCCTATTTGCCCGGAGCACGCATCGACGGCATCGAACTCAGCGCCATGATAGAACCCGGTGTCGAGACCATCGTCGGCGCCCGGCGGGACCCCGTGTTCGGCCCGATCGCCATGTTCGGGCAGGGCGGCATCTACGTCGAGGTCATGAAAGACGTATCATTCCGCGCACTTCCCCTCAACCGCCTTGAAATACTGGCCATGATGAAACAGACACGATCCTATCCCCTGCTGCTCGGCGTTCGCGGAGAAGCGAAAAAAGACATCGAGGGGGTCCTTGAGGCCATTATCAAGGTCGGCGCGCTTGTACGGGCCTGCGACTATATTTCCGATATCGAAATAAACCCGCTTGTGGTATTTGAGGAAAATGCCGGGGTAAATGCCCTGGATGTACGCATACTTCTCGAAACACAACGAAAGGAACAGCCATGAAACAGCTCGTTATCGCCTCTCTTCGCGCAAACGCGGGCAAGACCAGCCTGATCGTCGGCCTTGCAGAATACCTGAAACGGCCTGTCGGGTACATGAAGCCGTTCGGCGACCGGCTGCTGTACAGCAAAAAACGGCTGTGGGACTATGACGCCGCCCTGATGAGCAACCTGTACGCTATCGACCGCAACCCCGAGCACATGAGCATCGGTTTCGACCACGCGAAGATACGCTACATGTTCACCGGCGACAGCCTCCGCGCACAGCTCGCGGAAATGGCCGACATCATGGGCCGCGGCACGGACCTGCTGATGGTTGAATGCGGACGTTCCATTTCCTACGGCAGCAGCGTGGGCCTGGACCCTCTTTCGATAGCCCGCGCCCTCAAGACCCCGCTTGTCCTCGTCGCCTCAGGAGGCGACGAGGACATTATCGACGATATCATGTTCCTGCATGAACGGGTCGATCTGGACGGCATCGAACTGGCCGGCCTCATCATCAACGGTGTCCATGCGGTTGAAAACTTCCGCGAGCTGTACCTTCCGGAAATAGAAAAACTGGGCATCAAGGTCCTTGGAACCGTGCCCCACCGCATTGAACTGGGATACTACAGCCTGCGTTTCCTTGCCGACCGGCTGTTCGCCAAGGTGCTGACCTGCGAGCGCAACCTCGACAGGATCGTAAAACACATCTTCATCGGCGCCATGGCCGGCGACACGGCCCTGCAAAAACCGTTCTTCCGCAAAAGCGACAAGCTGATCATTACCGGCGGCGACCGTACCGACATGATCCTGGCAGCGATCGCCAGCAACTCGGCCGGGATCCTGCTGACCAACAACATACTGCCCCCGGCCAACATACTGGCCCGCGTCGAAGAGAGCGGTGTTCCCATGCTGCTTGCCAACACGGACACGAACGAGGCCGCGCGCCGCATAGCGGGCCTGCAGCCGCTTATCACCATGGACGACCGGGAACGGATCGAACTGTTGAGGGAAATCGTGGCCGCGCATATCGATGTGCCGGCGATCACCGGGTGAAAAAATTCCCTGGGCAGGTGCGCACGGCCACGCGGTCTCAATCCATCAGCCCCAGCGCCCTCGCCTTCAGGACCACGGTATTGATCCTTCCGTCATCATGGCGCGGCAGCTCAGCGCACCAGTGCAATGATGACGGCGCGATGTCGGACGACAGGGTGCGCGCGACATGCGCGATAATATCGCGCGCAAGCTCCTCATCCGGCTCCCGGCCCCGTGCGGGCACGACAAACGCCCGAATGCGCTTGGGCTCTTCCCGGGCCGCTGCCCTGACCACCGCGGCATCGGCAACTGCGGGATGGCGACGCACGGCCTGCTCGATCTCACTGACTCCTATCTTGCCGGCCGATGTGATGACCACATCATCAGAACGCCCCTGATAAAACACATAGCCGTCCTGATCCATGAAGGCGGTATCACCGGTCAGGTACCATGTCCGGCCGTCTGAGACAAGCGTTTCAAAAGCGCCGCCGGCCATGCACGGCCATGCAGGGCTCAGCGCCAGGCGGCCCATCTCGAAAAACGGTGCAGCAGCGCCTGCATCGTCGAATACTGCAGCAGAAATGCCCGGGATGGGTCGCCCGAGATAGCCGGGCTTGATCGGCAGGCACGGCAAACCCGTGATCGTGATCATGCCGGTTTCAGCCGTCCACCAGGTGTCGTATACGGGCAGTTTCACAATCGACATGACCGCGTAGATCAGGTCAGGGGTCAGGGGTTCGAGAACGCTGAGCAGATGGCGCAGGCTGCCAAGATCGTACCGAAAGGCGCACTGGGGCCCTGCATCGGCCATGAGCCGGTAAACGGAAGGTGTCGTATACAAAACGGAAACACTGGTACGCTCAATAATACGGTAAAGTTCACCTGCTGTTTCAACGGCATCGCAGGCGACGGTTGTCACGCCGCACAGCCAGGGTGCAAAGGCGCTGTAGACGATGTTCATGAACCAGCCGGGACGTCCGAGCGTAAGTATGACATCCTCATCCCTGAGGTCGAGCGCCCAGCGCGCCGTCATGAGATACCCCTGCATGGCCCCATGCACATGCACACGCCCGACCGGCGATCCGTCAGGCCCGGACGTATACACAACCAGAAACGGGTCATCGGGCGAACGCCATATCGGCTCGAAGGCGTCCGGGGCTGCATCCATCTCCCGGTCCCAGGCAAGGTGCCGTCCGTCAAGTCCCGCATGGTCGCCTGCTATGATGACATGCTCGAGCCCGGGCAGGTCCTGCAGCGGTATGCGTTTGAGCCGTTCACTGTCTGTTACCACAACCCTGGGCCGGGCATCGCGCATCCTGCTCAGGACCGCACCGGACATATAATCGCTGTAGAGCGGTACAATAACCGCGCCGGCCTTGGCGCACCCGGCCATGGCAATATAGAGCTCCGGCATACAGGGCAAAAACAGACATACACGGTCTGACGTTCCGACGCCTATTTTTTTCAGCACATTGGCAAATCGGTTGGAGAGCTCACGCATCCGGCGGTAGCTCAGCGTGCATGCATTGGTGGGATGCTCATACAACAGGCAGATACGTTCGGAGCGCTCCGGATCGGCTGCATGCCGGTCTATAGCCTCATGGGCGATATTGATCCTGCCGGTCGCATGCCAGCTGAAATGCCGCCGGGCGTCGTGCCAGGAAAAATCCCTGCACGCCGCGTCATAATCGCGCAGGTTCGGATCCTGCATGACCGGTTTGATAACATTATCGAACATGGTCTACAGGCCTCTCCAGTAGGTTTGCAGCCCCGAGCACACGGCCTCTATCTCGGAACACAACGGAGCACAGGAGCAGTCCCGTCCGCTGCCGGCGCCCCTCAAGCGGTCCGGCAGGCCTGTTCCTATGGTTTCAAGAACGGCGCGTATTGACTGGCGCAGCGCACCGAGGTCATAGCCCCCCTCAAGCACGAATACGGACCTGCCGCCGCAGCATGCATCAGCTATACGCATGACCGCGTCGGTCATGACAGCAAAGCCGTCGGCCGAAACGAGCATGCCGCCGATCGGATCATCACGATGGGCGTCAAAACCGGCCGACACCAGAATAAAGTCCGGAACATACTCACGGGCGATCGGTTCGAGAATCGCGGTAAAGGCCAGTTCATAATCGACATCCGTGGCCCTGGCCGGAAGCGGCACATTAACGGTACAACCCTCGCCCGCACCCGTGCCCAGTTCGGTACGGGCCCCGGTCCCGGGAAAAAACGGATAGCGATGAACTGAAAAAAGCAGCACCGCGGATGTGTCCTCGAACATGTGCTGCGTTCCGTTGGGATGGTGGACATCCCAATCGACGATCAATACGCGCCTGAGACCGTACCTGCAGCGGGCATACTCGGCGGCAACGGCAACATTGTTAAACAGGCAGAATCCCATCTGCCGGTTACGTTCGGCATGATGACCCGGCGGGCGCACGCTGGCAAACACAGCATTGCAACGGCCCGACATGACCGCGTCAACAGCTTCAATACACCCTCCGGCAGCGAGAAACGCCGCTGCACAGGAATGTTCGCTGGTAACCGTATCCGGATCGAGGTAGCGAAGTTTTTCCCCGGCAGTGTCGATAATCTTTTCGATATGGCCGGCGGTATGCACCAGGCACAGCTCGTCGATCGTGGCAAACCGGGCAGGGACGGCTTCGCAGGAAGCCGCGAGCCCACTTGCATCGAACATCGCATTGATCGCATCCAGACGGCGGGGCGTTTCAATATGATGCAGGCCTGTCTGATGCGCCAGCATCCGTTCATCACGCACAAGCCCGATACGCCGCATACCCGTAATTCTCCAATCACGACCGGACGCCCGGCCACTCAGTGCGCCTGCCTGAGCGGCCGCTGCCTGCCACCTTCGTCAGCCTGCGCTACTTCTTCTTTATACGTACACAACACGTTTCGCCGGGTTCAACCTCTATATCGATGCCGATCACCCTGGCAAAGCCCTGCCACAAGGGAATGCACCACTTGCTGTGCACATCCTCCCAGGTCAGGTCGACCGTGCCCAGCACGCTCACGATTTCGAGCATCTCCTTGTAAGGGCATTGGAACCTGCGTTCGCAGTCATGCACCTCGATTTTTTCGAACAACTGGTAGTTGCACGAATTGCCCTCATACATCCCGTAGAGTGCGCTGTCGATTCCTTTCTCGGGTATCCAGCCCCCGATCATCTCGAGAATCGGCTGCAATGTCGCGACCTCGTGGTCGACATGTTCCTGCCAGAGCCCGTGCTTGACGGCAAAGTCGAGATTGGTAAGGTGACACTTGACCAGGGCGTCGTTGAACTTGTGGGGATACGGTATGTTGTCCGTGTAGGTCTGGAACAACATCTGTATAGCCGGCGTGACATCGGCCGATTCTGCTGGAAAATCAAATCGAATACCGGGCATGTGTCCTCCTGAAAAATTTTATTTACTGGGTGTTCCGGATGTTTTAACGGCATGCCCGCCGAACTGGCTGCGCAGTGCAGCGAGAATTTTTCGCGAAAAATCAGCATTACCGCGCGAGGCAAAACGCTCGAAAAGGGCCTGCGTGATCACCGGCGCGGGCGTTCCGGACTCGACAGCCTGCTCAACCGCCCAGCGCCCTTCTCCTGAATCCTCGACAAAAGGCTCAAGTCCGTCCAGCGCAGCAT
>Ga0272442_10007586_pt1 | contig 13977 bp, 7 predicted proteins | sample SSMForm2O_FD_200262 | JGI IMG/M metagenome (GOLD analysis project Ga0272442, IMG submission 200262) | Marine sediment archaeal communities from Little Sippewissett salt marsh, Falmouth, MA, United States - SSM-Form-2O | ecosystem: Environmental > Aquatic > Marine > Wetlands > Sediment ...
ACTGGCCTTCGTGGTATAGAGATCCTTGTCTGTCAGGTCGCCGATGCCCCCCTCACTCACCGGATTGAGCAAACCAGCGTCGAAAACCTCTTCAGCCCGGGCCTTAAGGTGGTCCGGCTGATTGGCGAAAGACAAGGGTATCCCTGCCGCGTTGATTAACTGACAGGCCTCGAAGGCGCCCGTGGGCCAGTGGACCCGCTCCTTGATACACAGATCCTTCAGCGTCCAGCTGCTCGCTTCCCCCAAAGCGTCCATTAAGCCCTGGGCCGCCGCCTTGGCTTGGTCGGCTTTCGGCCTCGTCATGAGCCCTTCCTCGACACAGGCCATCTCGATCCGCCCAATGACGCCCTGAACGAGCGTTCTGAAATCGCCGGTGAATACGGCCTCCCATGTCGTCCCCTCGAGCAGGTAGGCCGTCAGATCGATCTTGTCCATGTTGGCTGCGATCTTGGGATGTTCCAGATCGACTTCAGGAGACAGGTGATCTCTGATAGTCCAATGTGCCATGACTCTTCCCTCCTCTTTCTGTTAGGGTCCTCTGCCGCATTGCGCCCCGTCACGCCATACCCGCTGGCGCAACAGCCCACAGACGGGAGCGCCTGTATGTGAAAGGCCTTGCTGGGCACGCACAGGCGGCCCAGAACGCCGCTACTCGATATGGATGGCACACGCGATCTGCTGGAACTCCCCACGCTCGATATCGAGGGTCAGCGTGAAGGGTGCGCCCGATTCCAGAATATGCGCGATCTCTTCGTACTGGTCGATCAGTACGCGAAGATCCGTGATGGCTGCGCCATTGACGCGCACCAGGTGATCATTCGGGGCAGCGCCCAAAGCGGAGAGGAACTGTCTCTCCGCAGGACTCTCACCGCCCAAAACCCAAAGCCCGGCCAAGCCTCCCGGCTCGGGAATCGCCTCGCCCCGGTCTCTGGCGCGTGTTCGACCAACCTGCCGCAGCGAGTCTTCGTTCTCGGCGAAACTCCGCTGTTCCCAGCGCAGCAAGGCCAAGGCCTGCTTGCGGGGCAAGGTCGTTTCCCTTCGAAGCTGTTGACCGGGCACGACGTGGAAAAGCACCTGCATCGGCTGTTCCCCGCGCATCATCTCGATCGGGGCAAGCAACGATTCCGCCTGGTCTAGCCCCATCAGGGCGTCCCTCACCGCCGCAGCTGCGCCCCGCCCCGTATCGAGAGCACGGGTGCCGATCCGCAGCAGCCGGTCTCCTTCCGCAAAGGTCAGTCGGGCCAGCGCGTCGCGACGCGGTCCCGACGTCAAGATCACGCCGTCACCGGCCGCGGGCAGACCCACCCCGGGGGTCGGCTCGGCCTCGAGAGCCGTGCAAAATCTGCCCAAACATTCCCGCAATACGGCCTCTGTCGTGACCACCACGCAGGGTACGGGTTCCAGCGGCGCAGCACTTGCCGCGATCCCGCTGTCTCGTTGCTGCCGGTACAAAGCGTATCGTTCCTGCCAGGATAGCGACAGGTCCCCGGGCAGATCGCCCACCCGCCAGGGTTCCGCGTTCCAGCGCCGCGCCGCGCCATCGTGCGAAGCCGTAAAGATACTCTGGCCGTCAGGACCGAACGCCGCGTCAAGAAGAAAGGAAGTGTGGCCCCGTAACGTGACCAGGACCTCCCCTGTCTGCGCATCCCAGACCTTCGCCGTGCCGTTCATCGACGTGGTTACGATTCGCGTGCCGTCCGGGTGGAAGGACGCGCTCGGCAGAGAGCCCCCATGTCCCTCGAATCGAATCACACCCTGCCCCGTCTCAACTTCCCACAGCAGTGCGGTGCCGTCGCTCGATGCGGTAAGGACCAAACGGCCATCCGGGCTGAAAGTGGCCGAGTTCACCCCGCGGCTATGCCCGGAAAACGTGATCCGTTCTTCGCCCGAATCCGCATCCCACACCTTGGCGGTCATATCGCTCGATGCCGTCACGATACGCCGGCCGTCCGGGCTGTAGGCTACGCCGGTGACCGACTTCACGTGTCCCTGCAGCACGAGCAGTTCGGCGCCGCTTTGCGTGTCCCACACCCGAGCGGTGTTGTCCCAGGAACCCGAGACCGCGCGCGAGGCGTCGGGACTCAGGGCGACGCATTCTACGCCGCCCCGGTGACCAAAGAAGACAGACAACAGCCGGTTCGATTCGAGATCCCAGACAAACGGCGCAAAGCGATCCTGTACCACCGCGGCCCGCCGGCCATCCCGGCTGAAGGCAACCGCCTTGGAGCCGAACATGGCATAACAAGCATATACGGCCTGAAGCCTGCCGCTGGCGGCATCCATCAGCCGCACCGTCTTGTCCCAAGACGCGGTGGCGAGCTGCCCCGAGGCTGCGCTCACCGCCAGCGCACTCAGCGACTGCCCCTGGCGTCCGATGCACGCGCGCGCAAACAGCGCCTCCACGTCCCACACCTTGAACGTCTTGTCCAGGGACGCCGTGACCATACACCGGCCGTCCGGCGCAAAGCGGGCCTCCGTGAGCACATCCGAGTGCCCCTCCAATGCCGGCCCTTTATCGCCCGTATCCAGATCCCACAGCATGACACTCCGCACCGAGCGCGTGGCCAGGAATCTGCCGCCCGGTGCCACGTCCAGGCTCTCCAGCGGCTCACCATGATCGTACGAGGCCATCTCCTGACCCGTCTCGGCGCTCCATTGTTTGGCCGTGCCGTCGCGCGAGACCGTGATCAGGCTCTTCGCGTCCGGACAGAAGGCCAGGTCCCGAATCGTATCCAAGTGGCCCGTGAGATCGAAGAGCCGCTCGCCAGTCTCACCCGACCACACCGTTGCGCCCGCGCCCGCCGCCGTGGCCAGCAGGCCGCCTCCGCTGCCAAAACACGCCAACCCACCGCTGACCGCATAGAGCGCATGCGCATTCGATGCGTCCCACACCTGCACTAGGCCGTCCACGGATTCCGTCAGGACGCGGGTCCCATTCGGCGAGAACAGCGCATTGCACAGTGCGGCCGCCCCCCCCCCGAAGACCGTTCTCACCTGCCCGGTAGCTGCGTCCCAGATCCGGGCAGTCCCGTCTTCAGAGGCCGTCAGCACGCGCTGCCCACTATCGTCAAATCGCACCAAACACACGCTGCGCCGGTGTCCTTGCAGAAGCGCCAATTCCTTGCCGGTTTCCGCCTCCCATATCCGCGCTGTCTTGTCCCAGGAGCCCCCCGCGATACGGCTCCCGTCAGGGCTAAACGCCAAGTCCCGCAGCCGGCCCGAGCGGCCGGCCATACTGGCAACCGGCTGACCGCTGCCGGCATCCCAAACCTTGATGGGCTCCGCGCCGCAAAGCGAGGCGATGCGGCGGCCGTCCGGACTGAACACGGCATCGATAAGGCCAGCCGTATGCGCCTGGACCGTCAGCCGGTCCAGGTTGCACTGCCCGAGGAGGCATCCCCATTCCCAATGCCGCCGCGATTCCGCCGTCTTCCAGAGCGTCTCCTTGGCCATCGTGTAGTTGCCGCTGAGCATGTGCGCTTGTGCCAGGCGAATTTGCGACACATAGGCCAGGTGTTCCGCGCGCTGCCGCGCTTCCTCCTCGTGCGCCCGCGCCCCCACCGCGATCTGTTGTGCCTGCTCCGCGGCCAAACGCTGCCGATGTTCGCGATCCCGGGCTTGCGACACCCGAACGTACGAATACACCGCCAACACCACCAACGCGACGGCCGCGAGCAACACCGTGTTGAGCACAGCGCGGTGCCGCCGGTAGTAGCGCTTGAAATGTTGGGCCAGCGAATAGCTGTACGCCTGCACCAATGCCCCCGACAGAAAACGTTCAACCTCCTGCGCCAACTCCTTGGCGCTCTGGTACCGGGCACCGGGCTCCTTCTGCATCGCCTTCTCACAGATGCCGGCCAGTTCTGGCGCCGACTGGGGCTCCAACGATAAGACCGGCTTCAACGGCTCGCTAACAACCCGTGTCACGATCTCGCTCACCGTTCCGCCGGCAAAGGGCAAACACCCCGTGATCAACTGATAAAGCACCGCCCCCAGTGAATAAACATCCGAGCGCTCGTCGATGTCGTCCAGGCGCCCTTCCGCTTGTTCCGGCGGCATGTAATTCGGCGTCCCCAACGCCTTGCCGTAGGTCGTGTCGGGCTGGGCGGGCCCCTGAAAATCCTCGGAATCCAAGTCCTGCCATGCTTGCTGCATGGCCTCCCGGTGGATGTCACGAAGACCCTGCCGTTTGGCCAGACCCCAGTCCAAAACCACGGTTTCTCCGAATTCCCCTACCATCACGTTCGACGGCTTGATGTCCCGGTGGATCACACCTTTGCTGTGCGCATAGGCAGCGGCGTGGCACAGATCCACGAAGCGCGGCAACAGACGCAGTCGTTCCTCATACCCCGCGCACTCCCGAATAGCCCAGGAAAGCGTCCTCCCCTTGACCAACTTCATCGTGTAATACAGCGTGCCGTCGAGGCGGCGGCCCACTTCGTACACCGGCACAATCGAAGGATGCTCGAGCTGACCGGTGATCCGGGCTTCCTGCAGGAAACGAGCGGACAAGGCCGCCGTGCGGTGCACGGGACTCAGTGCCGGGCTGGCTCCCGAACTTTGCGACTGCGGCATCAGTTCTTTTAGCGCAATGTTCCGTCCAATCTGCTCGTCATGGACCAGAAGCACACGGCCCATACCCCCACGCCCGTATTGCGAGACCTGCGAGTAGCGTCCCGGGGCTTCCTCCACGGCATAGGCCAGATCCCCCGATTCGTCCAAAAAGGACACCTGGCTCATGGGCACGGTGGACATGCCGTCAAGCTGCGATGCCGAGTCGCCCCCCCGGAGAACCTCTTCAACCCGTTCTCGGCCGCCCAGCGTCTGCAGTGTCTGAAAGACATCGCCCCCGTGGATCCGGATCGCCTCTGCCACCAGGTGATCCAGTAGCGTCCGCTCCCCCTCGCCCAACACCCCCGCATCCAACAATCGCTGCGAAAGCGACGGAGCCGATTCTCCCGACCATGCCGCTCCCGCCTCGAGAATCTGGCTCGGGGTCACGCCCTTGAGCTGTACCGCCAGAATCGCGAATAGAAGGTTGATATCGCCTTCCATTATCACTCCTCACGAAACCGTTCAAAGAAGCGGGACATCGGGGCCACCCCAAAACACCGCCTCCGGCTTGTGTTGGGCCGCAATGCTGTCATACCCTACCACGAATCGACTCGTCTCGTCCAAACCCTATAATACCCTCCACTACCGCCTATGTCAAGTCCAAATCCGGCTTCCGTTACACCACGGCGCGCCCGCCTATGCCAAGCACCGCTCGCAGAAAACAACCCCGCCTGCCAGCGAGGGCCCGGCCCCGCCGCAGACACACTTCAACCGGTGGCGGCACGCCAAACCCTCCGCAAGCCGGTCTCTCGCAGCCCTTGCGGCCTTTCCCGCCGCCTCAGTGCCCCGGACTATTCTGTCTCACTTCGTCCTGGACCTTGCCGCGCTTCAAACGAATCGTTGCCATGACCTGGGTCAACGTTTCTAACTCGGACCCGGCCTCCAAACTTGCGAAAAAGGCCACACAGGACGGGCAAATGAACATGTGTTCCAAAGGAAAAGCATACTCTTGCTTCAGATCGCGCGAGGTGAACAGACATTCGGGAGGACCGTTGTGAAGTAGGTCCTCCTCCTTCAACCAGGGGTTCCGAAGGAGGGCAATGTGGTAGATTATCCCCAGCGCGCTGCAAATCACCAAATAGTCCTCCAGCGCAAGGCCCGCATAGCGGCACAACCCTGCGCTCTGCCACAAAGAAACCCGAACACTGTTCCGCGATGCCGTAAACAACCCGCGGCCTTGCGTGTGGGTAACAAAAAGTGGCAGCGCACCTGGGCGCATCTGGGTGCCAAAGTGGTAGCTAACCTGCAGTCGATTGGCCCGAAGACACAGGGGCCACACGTACTGATCCTCACCAACGACCGTCACTTCCATGGCTCTCACTCCTCACGTTGCAGCCAGCAAACTCATTCTGCCTCTGTCTCGTGCAACGCCCCCATACAACCCCACGCGGCCTCACCCCTATGCCATACACCCGCCCCTTCAGCCCGCTTGCGGTTGCGATACCACTTCTTGTCACCGGCCGTCCTGCCCGGCCATCCCCCAGAACATCGAACAGTCGCCACCCCCATCGTCTCCAACGCCTCGCTGCGTGCAAGAAGACACAATATCCCCTGCACAGACCCCTAGCCCCTCACCGGAAGTGTGCTTCTCCCCTACTACTGTAAGGGGTGGCGACTGCCCTTTAAAACCTCGCTTCCTCTCGGCATCCGCCGCCCCCCCTTGAGCTAGGGGCCACGGCGGTACGACCGGAGAAAACGTTGTCATCATCACAGAACCTTATACATGCTCGTTCGAACCAAAGTCGGCGCCCACGTCATGCGCCACCAGCCGGGGCGCCAGCCACCATTGACCGTCATACCGGATGCCACCCAGAAAGCACGGCCGCGGTTCCAGCGCCGCAGTCACCACCCGGTAACCCCGGAACTGTACCAGCCACCACACCTTCAGACGGGACGCAGTCCTCAGCACGTCGCGCCGTGCGTCGGCCTCGTTCTTCAGACTGCGCGTCTCCGCCATTTCGTCTCGCCCCCTCGATTCAATTCCACTCGATCAAATTTCTCGACCATATCCATAGAGCAATTCTCCTGCCAAGTGCAGGAAAAATCCGTATTGGACGCAAGTCCCTGTAAAAAAATGGGTTACGTATTCAAGGCCGAAGGCGGGAAGCGGGGTGCCATGCTTGCAGCGCTCTCATTTTCCAGATTCTGGAATCGCCCCGTCCAAAATCTGGAAAATGAGGGGGGTGGGAACGGCAGGGAACGTGCCCCGTGCACGGCGTAAACAAGGAAAAGGCCGCACAAGGCTACCATTGCATGCACGGCGCGTGAAAAGAGCGAACCGGCAACAAATCACAAAACGCGGACGCGCCGTTGCCAGTTCTACACGTTGAAACGAAACAGCAGAATATCCCCGTCCTGCACCACGTAATCCTTGCCCTCGAGGCGCACCTGCCCCAGTTTCTTCGCTTCGGCCATCGACCCCGCCGCCACGAAATCCGCGTATGCCACGGTCTCGGCCCGAATGAAGCCTCGCTGAATATCGGAGTGAATCACGCCCGCCGCCTCGACGGCCCGCGTGCGCTTAGGCACTGTCCACGCCCGCACTTCCGGTGCCCCGGCCGTCAGAAAACTCATCAGCCCCAACATGTCATAAGCCGCCTGCAAAAACCGCGTGCGGGAGCCTTCCCCCAAGCCCAACTCCTGCCGAAAGGCCGACCGGTCCTCCTCCGGCAGTTCTGCAATTTCCATTTCCATCGCGCCGCATAATTCCACGAGGGTCAGGCCCTGTTCCGCCGCATAGGCCTCCAGGCCTGCCGGATCCGCCGCGCCGATCACCGCTTCGCCGTAGTTGCCCAGCAGCATCAGTGGCTTGCGCGACAAAAAGGTATATCCCTGGACCAGCTTCTCTTCCTGGGCCGTCAGCGCCAGGGTGCGCAATGGCGCCCCCGACTCGATGTGCGCCGCGCAACGGCGCAGCAACCCATACTCGCTGTCCCGCCGCTGCTCTTTCTCGATGCGTTCAAGCCGCTTCTCGAGGATAAGCAGGTCGCTCAGCTTCAATTCCTCGTCCAGCGCCACGCAATCCCGCACCGGATCCACACTGCCCAGCGGGTGCACTACCGCGGGATGCGCAAACGCACGGACCACGTGCACCAAGGCCTCGCTATTCTTCAACGCATTGAGCGCCGCATTGTCCAAGGCCTTTTCATCCGCCGCCAACGCATTCGGCGCAATATCCACAAACTCGAACTCAGCATACGTGACCTTCTTGGGCCGGTGGAACACCGCCAACGCATCCACCCGCTCGTCCGGCACCTTGATAACCGCAATATTCGCCTCGCGGCTGCCGAACGCCCCCACCGCCGCGCTTGACCCCGTCAGCGCGTTGAAAATGGTCGTCTTGCCCGACCGGGCAAACCCGATAATCCCGACCTTCATGGTATCCCTTTCTCCAAACAGACAAAGCGCCAAATCATACCATTTAACCAGGGATTCGGGCAAACCTCGACGGAGCGGTCAGCACGCCCATCGCGATTGCGGCGGCAAGCACGAGGAGCGGCGGCGGCAGGCGAAAAGCAACTCAGGAAGACCCGGCGGGCACGCTTTCGCCGGGGTGGGCTGCAAGGAGCGCGGCGATGTTCGCGTCTTCCGCAGCCTGCTGGCCGCGGCGCTTGTCGAGGAAGTGCTGGTATCGCCCTTGTTCTTTCTCGGTCCACGCGTGCGCCTCGGTGTAGTCGCCGCAGAACGGGACATAAAGGTCGATCCAGCACGCGATCTTGTCCAGGGCCTCTTGCGGCAGGCAGGTCTTGCCGTGGCCCTGCTCAAGCATGGCGAGAAGCCCACTCTTGGCCGCGCCGCCGCTGTAGGGAGGCAGCCGAGAGGGTATGGACTGGCTGCCGATCCAGTTCACGCGGCCGTTCGGCGTAGCGCGATAATCGCGTAGCTGGCCGTTCTCTTCGCCCGGCTCGGCGCCGAGCAACGCCAGGTAAGCCTTGCTCCACCACCGCTTGGCGAAGCGGTCTTCGACCGGATCGCCCGACAAACTGAAGGCGCTGTCGTCATTGTGGCAACGGATACAGTGCTCGTCCAGGATAGGCTGGATCTCACGGGCGAAGCTGAAACCGCGGGGTGGCCCATAGAAGGGTTCGAGCGCTTGCGGCCCGGCCTGCACGGCCAGGGATACGGCCGCGTTCTTCAAGGGGGTCCCATTCTTGTGCTCGTGGCAGCCCACGCACGAGAAGCGTTCCCCCGGTTGCAGCGTAGACCAACTCCGCATGGTTTGCGCGGCGTGGCCCTTCGCGTCGAGGGCCTGGAAGTAGACCGGTCTTTGCGCAGGGACCGCGAAACAGGCGGACCCGTCGTCGTAGACCTTGGCGTCGCCGAGGACCACCTTCACGTCCCACGAGCCGTTCCCCACGGCGATGGGGGTGCTGACGAGCGCGCCGCCCGCAGGACCGTAGCAGCGGTTATCGCCGATGCCCGCGGCGCGGAATTCGAGCGCGATGACGCGGATCCGCTGGATGCTGCCGCGGGGAACGCCCGCCAGGCTCTCCCCGGCGTAGACGTCTTGGACGTAGTAGGTGCCGGTGTCCCGGCGGTAGTCCACAAGACTCGGCCGGACATGCGGGCGCGGACGCGGGGCCAAGGGCACCGGCTGACTGCACGACACCGCGGGGTCGCGCACCAGCAATTCCCGGCGCCCGTCGATATCCATGAAATAGAGGCCGAAGGGCACGGGATATTCCCGGTTCGGCGCCGCGTAAGGCGTGTAGGTCACCAGGAACTCCGACCCGCTCAGCGGATACGGATACTGAAACTGATCGCCAGCCTGGCCGTAGGCATCAATGTGGACCGCTTCGGTCGCCCGCACCGGCGCGATGAGTTGGACCCCCGCGGCCTCTTGGCGGCCTTGCCCCGGATCGATGAGCGCCAGTTTGCCCCGCTGGTGGTTGTGGTGCCCGGACAGCACCGCGGCGATTTTCGAGGAACCAGGAATGCCGCGCGCGTGCAAAATCGTGGTGGGAAACCACGAGTTGTTGCCGTAGCACTCGGTTTGGCCAGTGCCATCGGGGTTCATCTGGAACAAAGGCTGCGGGTAAACCTGGCCGCGGTCATTGTAGTCCCAGCGGGTGTAGAGCACCCGCCCGTCCCCAGTGACCGTCGGGTAATTCGTGTGCACCTGGTCAAAGCTCAGCCGGCGCAGAAACTGCCCATCCGGGCCGCACGTATACAGGTTGCTGACCTCGGTCCACCAGCAATCGACCGTCTGTACACAGCGGGTCGAGTTGAAAATGATGTCCCCACTCGGCAGGTAGGCGCCCTCATAGTCCGCGAAACCCCGCCCGAAGGTGAGTTGGCGCACCTTGCCGCTGGCCACGTCCATTTCGTAGAGATGGTAATCGTCCGCGCGGTCCGACTTCTTCCACGAAAACAGAATACGCTGGCCGTCATAAGAAACATCAGGATCGCGGATCACGCCTTTTGGATCGTCGATAAGCGTTCGGGTACCGCCATAGAGCCCATCCAGCGCGAGCAGGCACAGGCTGGCGCCCGGGATGAAGGTGCGTTCGTGCTGCGCGTCCGACTGCCCTTCGGTATAGGCGTAGTGCGAACCACCCAAGTTGTAGTGCTTCGTGAAGACAATCGCCCGAAAGCGATCGCGCAACGGCCGGAGACGCGCCTGGCGGCGCTGTTCGCAGAGGGCAGCGTAGTGTTCGAGCAGACGCTTCGTGTCCTGCACCCCCTCGGGGCGCGTGTAAACGAGGCCTCGGGCGCCGAGTTCCGCACAGACCGATGCGAGCAGATGCTGCACCACCCCGTTGGCCTCCCGCGCCGAGAACCAGGCGAGATAACCGCGCTCGTCCACCCCATCCTGGACCATCCAATCCGTCTCGGCCGGGAAGTCCCGCGCCACCGAGAACCACCCTTTCAACGCCGCAGCCCGGTGGAATGTGGCACCGTGGTGTTCTTGATAAAGACGCCGCGCCAGGAGCATCGTGTCGGCCCAAGATGCCGGCTTCGCGTACGCCGCGGTCTCGGCCGTGCCCTCCAGCGAGAGCACAAGGAACAGGAGCATCCCGGCCACCAGTCTTCCGCAGACCTTCGCCGCCACCCTTGCCATCCCTCGATCTGCCCGGTGCTGCAGTATTCCTCGACCGCATCGGCTATGGCGATCAAATCTTGCTTGGGACCACACGGGTTGACGGCGCAGGCCGGAGCGATAATGGGCACACCGGCTTCGGCGTTCTCGAGCCTCTGCCGGCGAATCTCCTCCGGGCTCGCGTTGACGAGGTCCGTCGTACCGATATTGCCCATAAGCGCGAAACGGTCCGCCGCACAATGCCGCCAGGAAGCAGGCCCTGGGCATCATGACTTGGGCCGCAGGACCAGGGTCCGGTCGATGTCGTGGCCGCTGGGCGCCACCACGAGGCATCCGTTGCCCGTGCCGAGGCTAATGGGATAGAACTTAGCGCCCTCCTCCCTTGGAACCAACTCGCAGACATAACCGCCGCCGTACCATACCTCGGGCACGTAGATCAGCGTCGGCACGCTGACATCCGGATCCTCACGCCAAGTACACGTGAAAGTAGCGCTTCCGGTGTCGAAACGATACTCGGCGAGCGTGCCCGCCACGGCCATCGGGTACGGACGCTGCAACACGCTCTTGAAGTAGGGCTGCGCGTCGAGATCGGCCTTGAAATACCAATAGGTGTCGCTGGCCCTCGCCGCGTCGAGAAGCCGGGCCACCGCTTGGGCCGCAGGAACGGGATCCGCCTGGAAGATCCGGTCGCTGTTGGTGAGATTCCCCCACTCCCCGAGGAACAGCGGCGTCTTCAAACGCTCAGCCGACTCCGCGAGACGGCCGAAAATAAGGTCGATGCGTTCCGTGCTGTCGTCGTAAGCATGCGGCGCAAACACGTGCAAAGAGTCGGGATGGCCGTCCTTGTCCGGAAGCGGCGGAATGCCATTCTGGACACCGATGTTCGCCGTGAGGGTTGGCGAGGTAAGCAGGAAGTGGCGCGTGTCCACTTCGCGGATGGCTTTGGCCACGCGGGCGTACATGGGCGCCACGTACTTGGCGTCCATGGCCGCCACCTTCCCGGCCGCCGCCGAAAGCCATTCCCGGTAGAGCGCCATATCGGAGCGGGCAAACTTCATGGCTTCACGGGCGAGCGCAGCCTCGTTTTTCAGATCCAATTTCGCGCCCCGGGCCACCAGGCGCGGCACCATTTTCACGGTCATGCCCAACATGACGCTCTGAATGGGGCTGCCGAGGGAGGGTTCATTGAAAAGGTCGTACCCAATGACAGCGGGTTCTTCGGCGTAACGCTTGGCCACGGCCTGCCAGGCACGGGCAAAATGATCCTGAATGCCGACCCCATCGGGGCCGGGCGTGTTGTTCCAGAAGTTGTCAAAGGCGGACTTGACGAGCGGACTCGTGAAATACGCCTCGGACCAAACCATCGTCCCTTTGGCGTGAGGCCGCGTCGGGTCCAGCAAAGCCCATTCAGGCGCGCCGCGGCCATTGGGTACGCCCTGCCCCCAGAGGTCCTGGTGCATGTCGATAATGACCCGCAAATCGTTCGCCTTGGCCCAGCCGATTCTTTCGTCCACTTCTTTCAAAAACGCTTCGTCGTACTGCCCGCACACCGGCTCGACCGCGGACCAGAAGATCACCAAGCGCACGCAGTTGTAGCCCCAGGCGCGGATCTTCGCGAAGTCCTCCGCACCACCGTGCGGCCAGGGCGCAGGCCGGTCGCCTCTCGGGCCATGACGAAATCCAATGTTAACGCCCCGCAGAATCACATTGCGCCCGGCCGCATCATAAAACTGGCGATCCTTGATGGTCAGGAAGCCGTCATCCATCCCGGGCGCCGGCTCCGTCGGGACCTTACACCCCCCAACACCCACCACAAGAGCCACCATGAAACAGACGGCAAGAAACTTGGTCATCTCAGCTCTCCACAAGCACGTTGTACCGCATTCAACGGCGTTCCGCCCACGAATCAAGCCCATTTTACAGCATATGGACCCGCATTTACCTCGTCGTGTTTCCCCTGCGCGAGCATCCCGCTGGATGTTGCCCCGGCATCCTGTCGGCAAACCTTGGAGCGAAAGGCCGCCTAACCCGACCCACCCGGCCAGCGTTTCTTTGCATGCTCCTGGGCGGGCATGATAGCATTCGGCATTCATAAACACCCCGCTGTCAACAGGTTTCTCCAGCACGATCCCCGCACCCTGTTTCGATGTAAGTCAAGACCGGCGGGGGAGGAACAACGCAGCCGTTAGCCCTCCCATAACGTGCCGAAAGTACTTATGCTCGACTTTGGCGTTGAAAGCGATATGCTGTCCGGAGCCGCCGGCAAGCCCAAAGGCAGTGCCTGGCAGGTCTATGCCCGGCTCGTGGGGTACGCCTTGCGCTATAAGGCGCGTCTCGCGGTTTCGCTCGTCTTTGCGCTGATTATTGCGGCGTCTTTCGGCACCATGTTGGTGAGTGTGGGGACCGTCGTCAAGCTCACCTTCTACGAAGCGTCGGCCGAAGCGGATAGCGGTGATGTCGATCCCGCCGAGACGATCGCCGAGAAGATCCGAAACGCCGCTGCGCGTGTCGAAAGCACCGTGGGCTGGGCGCCACAGGCGCTGGATACCCGCTTTCTCGCATTGGTCGCGAGGATGCGCGCGAAGAAAATGCAGGCCCTCGAGGTGGTCTGCGTGCTCGTCGTGCTGCTCTCCTTCGTCATTGGCGTGGCGCGCTTTCTCCAGGAGTTCTTTGCCGGTTCGATTGGCGCCAGCATCTCCACCGATCTGGGCCGTGCGATGTACGAGAACCTGATGCGGCAGCCCGTGGGCTTTTTCGAATCGCGCACCTCCGGCGAGATCCTCGCCCGCTTCACCAATGACATTTTTATGGTCAACCGTGGCTTGGCCGGCGTGTTCGTGAAAGTGATGCGTGAGCCGATCAAGGCCGCGACCTTCCTGGTCCTGGCCATTTCCGTCGATCCCTGGCTCACCCTGATCGGCGTCTGCGTCTTGCCGCCCGTCGCCTACGTGCTCATACGCATCGGCAAGAAGGTACGGCGCAGCGTGCGCCGGTCCCTCGAGAAGATCGCCTCGATGGCGTCCGTCGTCAACGAAACGGTGACCGGTATCGCCATCGTCAAAGGCTACAACATGGAGGACTACGAGATCGGCCGCGTGCAGCGGGAAATCCACCGGCTGCGGCGTTTTCTCTTCCAGATGGTCCGGCTCAACGCCGCCACCGGCCCGATCACCGAGTTCCTGCTCCTCATCGGTGTGGTGGCTTTCGTGTTGATGAGCGGCCGGCGTGTGGTCAGCGGCGACTTGGACGCGGGCGACCTGACCGAGTTGTACTTTGCCCTGGCCATGTTGCTGGATCCGGTGCGCAAGCTGTCCTCGGTTAAC
>Ga0272442_10007587_pt1 | contig 13976 bp, 11 predicted proteins | sample SSMForm2O_FD_200262 | JGI IMG/M metagenome (GOLD analysis project Ga0272442, IMG submission 200262) | Marine sediment archaeal communities from Little Sippewissett salt marsh, Falmouth, MA, United States - SSM-Form-2O | ecosystem: Environmental > Aquatic > Marine > Wetlands > Sediment ...
ATATAGAACCGTGGATCAAAACCGTGAATCTTATAATCGGACTGCTTCTTTTGATAGCTGCCTGCGTGCCGTTCATCAGGAATCCGGTTACCGGCACACTGCCTTCGGCTTTTTCCCTGATGGCGCTGATTCCGGTAATAAGTCCCCTTGGCTGGGAACACGCTTATCTGTTGGCTGTTCCATTAGTCCTGTACCTGTTGCTGGATTCACCTGACTGGCGCTCTGGATATCAGGTTTTATTCAGCGTTGCGCTGTTTCTTTTTATGCTGCCGAAAATCCCTGACAGTATTATTTCAAGGACCTGTCGAATAGGGCCGCATGCCATCCACTGCCTTTTTTATTCACGATATCTGTTCATAGTTCTGGCCTTTCTTGTACCCATGCTGCGGAAAGGCTTCCGCCGGGACCCGAAGGCCGTAAGCAGTGGATGAATTTATCAGTTTACTGGCATAGTGGACGTTATGGTAACAGCAAAGACATTGTATTCTTTATCAACGCCATTCCAGTATTGGGTATTGAATGTAAGAATTCAAAGAAAGACGAAGCAATTGCACTGAGCATTGACCGAATCCGCTAATACCACAATCAGACTCCGGCATTCTTAGTAACCGAACAAATTTTCACGGCTACGGGGTCCATATTGAAAGGCAAGCTGGAAAAAATACTTCGGTATGGCACACGGCGGGGGACTGCGGTTCTTATCTTTGCCTCGGGGTTTTTCCTGAGAGCTGTGATTTTACTGCAGCTTTACCGAACGGGATTGTTCGGCGACGCATTGGCCTATCACAACTTCGCGTTGGAAATTGTGAGCGGCTCGAATTTTGAGCCTGTGCTGGCCCCGGGCTTGCCGCTGTGGCTTGCCGCCTGTTATCGAGTATTCGGCGAAAGTCAACTGGTGGCCATGTCCTCGATGCTTATTTTTCACACCATCTTCTGTGTCTTTCTTTTCTTATATATCAGGAGAGCTTGGAGTGTGCTGGCTGCCAATCTGGCGCTGATGATTTTTTCATTTTATCCTGCTTTTGTTTTCCATTCAGTCTGGCCGTTAACACAAATGCCGGTGGCTGCACTTCTGATCTGTGTTGCTTACATGCTGGATGTTATGAATAGATCCCGATGGCTTGCTGTTTTACCGCTCGGCTTGGCCGTTGGGTTTCTCATTCTTATCAGGCCCAGCGGCATATTGCTTCTTTTGCTGCTCCCGGTACTGATTGCATTCAATGCCGGGAAAAAGCACGTGTCTTTATCTTTTTTAACGGTTTGCGTTTCACTGATTCCTCTTTCAATCTGGTTGGTAAAGATAAACAGTGGGTGTAGCAAGTTCGTTTTCTTTAATTATTCAAACACAATGAACTTATATTTAGGCAATAATGAATACACACCACTGTATAAAACATGGTGGTTTGGTTCGCATGGGGCTGGGGATTTCGATGTTCCTGAAGAGTTCTCCCGCCAGTTGGGGCAGATTAGAAAGCTGCCTCACAGCGAAAGAGACGGGCTCTATTTCCGCCTGGCCGTCGACCATATTTTATCCCGTCCGGAACTTTTTCTTTTGCGGTCCTTTAACAGATTCAGATGTTTCATCGCTTTCGATACCTATACCGGCACTAATGCAATAAAAAGGTTCAATTCCGGCAGATTTCCGGGATTGAGTATTCTGGCACTCGATGCTGTTTTTTATTGTCTGATCGGGTTCGGGGCGATATTATACCTCGCAGGTGTTCGGAAAAGCTTGATTCGTCCAAAGCAGAGTAAAACTATTATTCTGCTTGCCTTGTTATATGCAGCCCCTTACTGGATAGCTTTTTCGCATCCGACATACCATTTCCCTGTGGTACCTCTGTTTGGAATCATGACCGCGGTGTTGATTTCTTTTTTCCTTGCTAATACGGAAATTTTTAAAGAATGGCTAAAGGAGTTGAGAATAAATTTAAAGTTGTTGGTCGCTCTGATTTTTTTTATATATATCCAGATTGAATGGATCTCTGTAATGATTGAATCATATAACCAGGTTCCTTAAATGTAGTTATTTCTCATAGGCGGAATTAGATTGAGTTATTTTTGAATTAAATTATATTTCGTTTTTATTATTTGAGGTTTCCACTGGTGTGATTTTCTGCTTCGAGCTTTACCACCGGGTTGTTCTCTAATTCGCTTAAAGAAAGCAATTATCTAAGGAGCAGCAGATGAGCTTTACAAAGGGAAGAAATGTTGGGCTGCTGATAATTCTCCTTCTGATTTCAGCCGTTTCACTGTGGGGGCAGGGACGGGAAGTTTTCGACTCTCCGCTGCCAATGCTTCTCCAGAAAGAGGAAATTGTCAAACCCCCGTCAACCAGAATCGCCCCGGAGGGTTTGGTTCCGCTGGATGGTAAAGTGGACCGCAACGTCTACCGGCTCGGCCCGGGAGATGAAGTGGATGTGTCTATCTGGAACACCGAGCCTTTCACTTCTTATGATCTGTTCGTTTCTGCAGAGGGCAGGCTGCTGGTGCCGCCGGCCGGAGCGCTGGAAATCTCGGGGATGACCCTCGCCGAGGCCGAGGAATTTCTCACCCGCCGGCTCGACGCTTATTTCAGTGACGAGGCCAGCATCACGCTTTCCCTGATCAACCCCCGCACTTTCAGGGTTTACTCAGCCGGGGCGGTCCTGCTGCCTGGAACCTATGCCGTGAGCGCCATCGATCGGGTGAGCGATTTGATCAGGGCAGCCGGAGGGATCAAGCGCGGAGGGTCCAAGCGCCATGTGCGGCTGTTGAGCAAAGAGAATGAACTGCTGAAAGATGTGGATCTGATGCGCCACGAGGCTACCGGTAACCTCTCTTATAACCCCCGTCTGCTCGATGGCTGCATAATCGAAGTGCCGACGATCGAAAATTATGTGATCCTTACCGGAAATTTCCCCAATCTTTCGGGTTACGACACGGTCAGAGTCAAGGACTGGAACCTGGAGCAGGCCAACGAATTCACCGTGGAATTTCTCGAGGGAGAAACTCTGAGAGACCTGCTCCTGCTCGCCGGTGAACCGCAGATGAGCGACACCTCCCTGGCCGGTAACGTGTTTATGAGCCGCGCCGAATGGCATGACCAGCATGATATCCCACTTACCGTGGAAATGCTCGACGATAAGCTGGAACACGGTTCCCACTATCAGTTCCCTGCTCGAAACAGCTGGGTTTTCGTTACCGGAAGTACGAATAACTACGGCCGTTTCATTTACCAGCCCGGCTGGACCGTGCAGGATTACCTGGGCCAGGCCGGCGGGCCCAATTTCAACGGCTCGAGAAAAACGATTTTCCTCAGGCGAAGCGACGGCACGGAGTTCAAGTGTAAACCCACGGAGAAAATATATCCGGGGGACTCTATTTACATACCTGAAAAATTTCATCTCGATCGCGTGCTGCCGATTCTCGCCGGAGTGGCTTCCGCGCTCGTTTATGTCATTGCCAGATAATTGCAACAGGGGGTTCGTGTTTTGGCGGAGAGGACTTACAAGAGTACCGACACATTTTCAGTTCTCCTGCAAAACTGGAAGCTGCTGTCAGGCTCATGCTTTCTGGTGGCCCTCGTGGCCGGGGTCGTGAATTTCCTGTTTCTGCCCCGCTGGTTCGAGTCCACGGCTGTGGTCATGCCGCCCAGGGAAGAATCGGGGTTCAGCAGCCTGGGAATGATGCTTTCCAGGATCCCCGACCTGCCGGGAGGGATCGGCCGGATCGCAAGCGGCATGGCCGGTTTCAGCCAGTCCCAGTATGACTTTGTGGTGATCCTGAACAGCCGCACCGTTACTGACTCGCTGATCGAGAAATTCGATCTGGAAAGAGTCTATAAATCAGATTACCGCTTCGAGGCGAGAGAAGAGCTGAGAAGCCATACGGAAATAGATTTCCCGCCCGAGGGCCATGTCGTCATCACTGTCGAGGCCAAGGAGGACTCGGTTCTGGCCAGAGACATGGCTTATGAATATTTCGTGCAGTTGAACAACATCCTTTTAGACCGGACGGTTTTTTCTACGTCCAACAAGCGCAGATTCCTCGAGGCCCGCCTGGCTGAGACCGAGGAAAAACTCGCGATGCTCGAAGACAGCCTTCAGAGTTTCCAGGAGCGAAAAAAGTTAGCTGTCCCTGCCGAGCAGCCGAGCGGAATAATCGAGCTGATCACTCTCCCGGTAAAAGGAAGCCTCGAGATACTGGCTATGCTCCAGGCCGAGCGTGAAAGCCGGTCTATCCAGTTGCGCGTAAAGCAGTCCCTCTACCGTGCGCAGCACCCGGATATTACCTTATTGAAAAAGGAAATCGCCGAGCTGGGCCGCACCATCCGGCGGATCGAATCGGAAATCCCCGGCATCGCTCTGGATTTCGCCAGACTTTACAGGGGGGTCAGGATCCAGGAGGAGCTGTTTCTGCTGCTTTCGGCCCAGCTGGAAGAGGCCCGGATCAACGAGGCTGACGATACCCCCTCCGCGGTTCTGCTGGACGAGCCTATCGTCCCCGAATACAAGAGCCGGCCGAAAAGGCTGCTTAATATCCTGATCACAACGGCGGCGGCGTTTGTTCTACTCTCGATTTTTGTGGTACTGGGCCAAAGGCGCAGAACCGACACGATGAATATCTGATTGCACTGAACTGATTCCGTTTTTTTGTCGTATATCCGCCTCTCTGCAAGCTCTCTCCCCTGTGGAAACTAGCCTGATCCCGGCCGAATAGAGAATGGAAGACTTGCCTGCCGGCCTGCTCATATCATGGATTTGGCGGCGGCGACAGGCGCCGTTCACTCTCACACCCTCGCCGTTTGCCAGGAGATATAGGTCTGATTCAGATTGCCGCCGCCCCGGCAAAACTGCCAGAATGGCAGTTGATTTTTTTCTTCCCGGCCCAGGCCAGGCGCTGCCGGAGCAAGCCTGTCCCGCTCATTACGGGCATTTCCCCTTTTTTGCAGCCGCCGGACAGGTCGGTTCGCGTAACTGGCACGGAAATTGTTTCCCTGAAAGTGGGAATCTGTTGATAACGGGCCGGCGGTATGAACTTTTTACATATATGAAACCGGCCTGTGTCTGGTTTGCAGCAGTTGGCGACACCGGATTTTCATGTTTCTGACCGGGGCGTGGGGCCTGGAGCGGGGCAGGTGAAGTGAGCCCCGGTAAATTATAATCAGAGGGGTAAATTTAAAATGATTAGAATGGACCGTTTTACAGTGAAATCTCAAGAGGCTGTGGCCGTAGCGTCCAGCATAGCCCAGAGCGCCCAGGCTCCGGAAATAGGGCCGGAACACCTGTTGCTGGCCCTGCTGGAGGAGAAAGAGGGCCTGGTGGGGCCGGTGATGCAGAAGCTGGAGGTCGATCTTGATGATATGCGCGGCAAGGCCCGCCACCTGGTTGACAATGGCGTGAAAGCCTCCGGGCACTCCATCGAGCTGGTCCCGTCAAGCTCCCTCCGCCGGGTTCTCGAAGCGGCAGTGTCAGAGGCTGCTCAGATGGAGGATGAATATGTGAGCACCGAGCACCTTCTGCTGGCTCTCGCCGGCTCGGAAAACCCTGCCGGAGAACTGTTGCACAAGGCTGGGGCCTCGTCCGAGCGCCTGCTGAAAGCTCTGGCCGAGATACGCGGCAGCCGCAGGGTCAGCGACCAGACACCGGAGGACAAGCTGCAGAGCCTGAAACGCTTTACCAGGGACCTGGTCACCGCAGCGCGCAACGGCAAACTGGATCCCGTGATCGGCCGGGACAGTGAGATCAGGCGGGTGATCCAGGTGCTGAGCAGGCGCACCAAGAACAATCCGGTGCTGATCGGCGAGCCGGGAGTGGGCAAGACCGCGATTGTCGAGGGCCTGGCCCAGCGGATAGCTGACCGGGATGTGCCGGAGAGCCTCAGGAACAAGCGCCTGCTGGCGCTCGACCTGGGCCTGATGCTGGCTGGCGCCAAATATCGCGGCGAGTTCGAAGAACGTATGAAAGCCGTGCTCCACGAGATCGAGGAGGCCAGCGGAGAGATAATCCTCTTTATCGACGAGCTCCATACGCTGGTCGGCGCAGGCGCCGCCGAGGGCGCGGTGGATGCCTCCAACATGCTCAAACCGGCACTGGCCCGCGGCGAACTTCGCTGTGTGGGCGCCACCACGCTGAACGAATACCAGAAGTATATCGAAAAAGACGCCGCCCTGGAGCGCCGGTTCCAGCAGGTCTATGTCTCCGAGCCCACCGTGGAGGATACTATCTCGATCCTGCGCGGCCTGAAAGAGCGCTACGAAGTTCATCACGGGGTCAGGATCCAGGACGCGGCGATCATTGCCGCAGCCACCCTGAGCCACCGCTATATCACTGACCGTTTCCTGCCGGACAAGGCGATCGACCTGATGGATGAAGCGGCCAGCAGCCTGCGCATCGAGATCGAAAGCCTGCCGGCGGAGATCGACGTTGTGCAGCGAAGAATCCTTCAGCTTCAAATCGAGCGCGAAGCTCTGAAAAAAGAGCGCGATAAAGCCAGCCGGGACCGCCTTTCCCACTGCGAAAAGGAACTGGCCGGGCTGGAGGAGGAGGTCGCCGCGCTCAAACTTCACTGGCAGAACGAGAAAAAGCAGATAAGCACGATCAGCTCTCTCCAGGAGCAGATGGAACAGGCCCGCCGCCAGGCCCAGGAAGCCGAGAAAAACGGCGACCTCTCGCGTGCCGCCGAACTTCGCTACGGCAGGATGATCGAGCTGGAAAAAGAAGTTGAAAGCGCCCGGCAGCGCCTTGTCGAGCTTCAGAAAGATAATAAAATCCTCAGCGAGGAAATCGAAGCGGGCGACATTGCCGCGGTTGTTGCCAAATGGACCGGCATTCCTGTGGACAAGATGCTTGAGGGCGAGCGGGAGAAGCTCCTGTTGATGGAGCAGCGGCTCAAGCAGCGTGTCGTGGGCCAGGATGATGCGGTGGAGGTTATCTCGGATTCGATCCGCAGGGCAAGGGCCGGCCTTACCGAGGGACGCCATCCGGTGGGCAGTTTCATTTTCCTCGGACCCACCGGTGTGGGCAAAACGGAGCTGGCCCGTACGCTGGCGGACTTTCTTTTCGATGACGAAGACGCCGTGGTGCGAATCGATATGTCCGAGTACCAGGAGCGCCACGCAGTAGCCCGGCTGATCGGGGCGCCTCCCGGATATGTGGGCTACGAAGAGGGGGGGCAGCTCACCGAGACCGTGCGCCGAAGGCCCTATGCGGTTGTGCTGTTCGACGAGATCGAAAAAGCCCACCCGGACGTGTTCAACCTGATGCTTCAGCTGCTCGATGACGGTCGTCTCACCGACTCCAAAGGCAGAACAGTGGACTTTTCGAACACCGTGATTATCATGACCAGCAATGTCGCCAGCTCCGAGATCGAGCGGCTCGCCCATGGCGACCGGGCGGATGCGGAGCAGCAGGTGCGTGAGGCTCTCCGGCAGACTTTCCGGCCCGAGTTCCTTAACCGCATCGATGAGATTATCATGTTCAACCCCCTGAAACCCGAGCATCTCGAGAAGATAATCGATATCCAGATGGCCCGGTTCGGTAAGGTTCTCGCCGAACGCGGCCTGAGGCTCAAGCTGGACAAAAACATGCGGGAGTTTCTCGCCCGGGAGGGATTCGATCCGGTTTATGGTGCGCGGCCGCTCAAGCGGATGATCCAGAAATGGATCCAGAGCCCGCTCGCCCGCTACGTGCTGGAAAACGAGCCGCCCCGGGACACCGGGATCACCGCATGTTTCGACCCCCAAACCAGCACTGTCAGCTTTCGGGCGGATGAAATCAAAGCCGGCTCTGCCTGAGCCGGCGCAATGAGTCGCGCACAGGCATTCTTCTGCGCACACCGGATTCTGCCCGTTTGGCGCAATTCGTCTGTCAAGTGGGCAGATCAGACTCTGCTGCGCTTATTCAAGAATTACTTGCAAAATTGACTTAACCCTTTTATTTTATTATAGATGTTTGACTCTGGAAGGCCGGGCGGGGGTAATTGGTACACCTTTTGCATTTGGATTACCCGGGGCATGGTGAATTAAGCCGAGAGGTCAGCGATATGCCAATTTATGAATACGAATGTAATGATTGCGGCAATCGGTTCGAGGTTCTTCAGGGTGTCAATGAAAAACCCGATTTGAAATGCGACAACTGTAAGGGTGGCGACATTCGGCGGATCTTAAGCTCCGGCGCTTTTGTTTTCAAGGGCAATGGTTTCTACGCTACAGATTACAAATCGAAAGAGCCGAAAAGGGACAAGGCCGAAGTGCCCGCGTGCGATTCCTGCTCCGGGGCCGGTAGCTGTCCTGCAGCTAAAAAAGCCGATTGATATTTTTTTACCCCGTTTGTTAGCACTCTCTTCGAGAGAGTGCTAACAAACAATCAATCCATAACCTTTTCTGTTTCAGTTGTTTTCCACCAGTAAAACCTTAACCTGTGAGGTGCAGTTATGAAAATCAAGCCCTTAGCTGACCGTGTGGTTGTCAAGCCCCTCGAGGAAGCCGAACAAAAAAAGGGGAGTATTATCATCCCGGATACTGCCAAGGAAAAACCCCAGAAGGGCAAAATCGTGGCTATCGGTCCGGGGAAGATGACCGATGATGGCAAGAGGATCAAGATGGAAGTCAAGAATGGTGACGTTGTGCTCTACGGCAAATACTCGGGCACCGAGGTCACTATCAGCGACGACGAATACCTGATCCTGCGCGAAAGCGACATCCTGGCCATTGTCTGAATTTTCTCTGAAGAGCTGTGCTTGAAATAGCAAAACTATTTTTAATCAGACCGAAGCCGTTTTTAGCTGCGGCTTTCCGGTGGAGACGAAGGAGGAGTAATTATGGCGAAAATATTGGAATTCGGCTCGGATGCACGTGCCAGCCTCATGAACGGAGTCAACAGGCTGGCCGATACGGTGAAAGTTACTCTGGGCCCCAAGGGCCGCAACGTGGTTCTTGACAAAAAATTCGGCGCCCCGACAGTGACCAAGGACGGCGTGACTGTGGCCAAAGAAATCGACCTCGAAGAGCCTTTCGAGAACATGGGCGCCCAGATGGTCAAGGAAGTCGCTTCCAAGACCAGCGATGTGGCCGGCGATGGTACTACCACCGCTACCGTACTCGCGCAGGCTATTTTGAAGGAAGGTCTCAAGGGCGTCACAGCCGGAGTCAATGCCATGAGCATCAAACGCGGCATCGACAAGGCAGTGGCCGCAGTTGTCAATGAGCTGCAGAAACTCTCCACACCCTGCAAGAACAAGCTTGAAATCAGCCAGGTCGGCACTATCTCGGCCAACGCCGACATGGAAATCGGTGACCACATCTCCGAAGCCATGGAAAAAGTGGGCAAGGACGGCGTGATCACGGTCGAAGAGGCCAAGACCGCTGAAACCACCCTTGAATACGTGGACGGCATGCAGTTCGACAGGGGATACCTGAGCCCCTATTTCATCACTGACAGCGAGAAAATGGAAGTCGTTCTCGAGGATTCATACGTGCTGATTCACGACAAGAAGATCAGTGCGATGAAAGACCTCCTGCCCGTGCTGGAGAAAGTCGCTCAGAGCGGCAAGCCTCTGCTGCTGATAGCCGAGGACTTGGAGGGCGAGGCCCTGGCTACTCTCGTGGTGAACAAGATCCGCGGCACCCTGAAAGTGGCCGCGGTCAAGGCCCCCGGTTTCGGCGACCGCCGTAAGGCAATGCTCGATGACATCGCGATCCTCACCGGCGGACGGGTGATCAGCGAGGAAATCGGCCTCAAGCTCGAAAACGCCGTGGTCGGTGATCTGGGCAAGGTGAAACGCATTACTATCGACAAGGACAACACCACCCTGGTCGAGGGCTCCGGGACCAAGAGCGATATCGGGGGACGCATCGGCCAGATCCGCCAGCAGATCGAGGACACCACGAGCGATTACGACCGCGAGAAACTTCAGGAACGCCTGGCCAAGCTGGCCGGCGGCGTGGCCGTGATCAATGTCGGCGCGCCCACCGAAGTTGCCTTGAAAGAGAAAAAGGCCCGGGTCGAGGATGCCCTGCATGCGACGAAAGCCGCAGTGGAGGAAGGCATCGTACCCGGAGGCGGCGTGGCCCTGCTGCGTAGTATCCCTGCTCTGGAAAAGCTCAAAGCAGGCGATCCGGACGAGCAGGTCGGGGTCAACATCGTCAAGCGCGCCCTGGAAGAACCCCTTCGCCAGATCGCCAATAACAGCGGCGTCGAGGGCTCGGTGATTGTCGAAAAGGTCAAAAATTCCGCTAAAAGCGTCGGCTACAATGCTGCCGCGGATAAGGTGGAGGACCTTGTTAAAGCAGGTGTGATCGATCCGACCAAGGTCGTGCGTATCGCCCTGGAGAATGCAGCCTCCATCGCGGGACTGATGCTCACCACCGAGGCCACTGTGACCGAGAAGCCGGAAAAGAAAGATTCGGCTCCTCAGATGCCCCCGGGCGGTGACATGTACTGATCTTTCGATCAGAGCGCAAGTTAGTATAAAATCAACCCGCCGCCCGGGTCCGGGCGGCGGGTTGTTTCTTGTGATTTTCACTCTTGCCGTTATCTGGCGCGCTCTTATATTATATTGCTTTTCAAAGCTTCGAAGATTTGTTGCCGGGTATTACTTTTGAATGCTTTGCTGATAACAGCCTATGACCGGAATTGATAAGAAATTACTGATCGGCGACCTGAAAGCCCTGGGCCTGGGCGCCGGAGACTGGATCGCGGTGCACAGCTCGGTGAAATCAATCGGCTGGGTCGAGGGTGGCCCGGTGGAGGTGATCGAGGCGCTCATCGAGTCAGTGGCCCCCGGCGGGATCGTTATGATGCCGCTTTTCGTCATCCCGGATGAAGAGCCGATAGACCTGGCGATAAGGCCCACCTACCTGGGTCTTTTGCCGGAAACGTTCCGCAAATACCCCGGTGTGGCCCGGTCGTTCCACCCCACGCATTCGGTGGGAATCCACGGGCCGGGTGCGCATGAGATTGCCGCCTCCCACCGCAATTCCACTTATATCGGACGGGGGAGCCCCTACCATCAACTGGCCCTGAACCGCGGATGGGTTTTGCATGTGGGTACGGATTTCAACTCGGGCAGTATCATTCACCTGGCCGAGGTGCTGGCCGAAGTGCCCTACCTGAATATTTCCTATCCCGGCTTTGAAAGGGCTTTCACTGCCCGCGCCACGGACGGCAGCACCATCACCGCTGAGCCCCGGGAGGTTCCAGCAGACAGCAAGATGTTTTACCTGGTTCAGGAGGAGATGGACCGCCGCGGCCTTCTGCAAAAAGGCATGATCGGCCGGGCTCCCTCGATTCTGGCCCGCGCCGGCGAGATAGTGGATGTCGCCGTAGAGATGATGCGTGAGGACCCATGGCAGTTTCTCTGTGATTTTCCCTATTGTTCAGCTTGCCGGAAGGCGGAAAAATTGAAAGACCGCGCCGCAGGCCCTGCCCCCTGCGAAAAGGAGGTTTTTAATGAGCGGGAAAGTTGACCTGCTTGAATACCCTGTGTTCAGAACCGAAACACCGATTAATATTGACGGCCGTCTGGATGATCCGGCATGGGAAAAAGCCCGGGTGATCGAGCTTGTTGATAACGTTACCGGCAAAGCTCCGCGCTTGCCCACCACAGCCAGAATGCTCTACGATGACGAGTGGCTTTACGTGGGCTTCCATAGCGTGGATCACGATATCTGGGGAACCATGAAACGCCATGACGATCCGATATACGACGAAGAGGTGGTGGAAATTTTCCTCGATCCCACAGGCCTTCTTACCGCCTATTATGAACTGGAAGTCAGTCCGCTGAATACCCGCTTCGACGCCTTTATCCTCAACGATGCCGAGGTCGCCGGTACCGACCAGCGGGGACCTAGATTCCAGGGATTTATCGCCTGGGACCCCATCGGGTTCAAGCACGCTGTGTATGTCAAAGGAGAATTGAACGCCCACGACGGCAAAGCCGAATTCTGGGAATGCGAGATGGCCATTCGCTTCGATGAGCTTTTTCTGGGAAAGAACCTGCCTCCGAAAGCCGGAGATCTTTGGCGGGGTAATCTCTACCGGATCGATATCGAGGGGGAACGGATCGAGGAGAGCGCTTTCAGCCCTACCGGGAAAGAGGATTTCCATGTGCCGTCGCGGTTCGGCGGATTCCTTTTTAAATGACATCCTCCGGCTGCAAAGCGACGGCTGTCAGGCTACAACGTGCGGGGGGCGGCCAGTCTCATCAGGTGACTGCCGCAGGAGCCGGGCGCAAAAAAGCATCTCCCTGAAACAGGCAGGAAAATGCTTTGGGCTATGGAAATCGATTTTCAGAGCGACCTGGGCCGTTGAACAGACAAGCCGACCGGCCTTAGTTCAACAGGTTGTTCAGTTCTCTGCTGACCTTGAAAAACGCCTTTTTCTTCGACGGCACGAAAACTTCTTCATTAGTCTTTGGATTGCGGGCCTTGCGGGCCTTATGGTTTTTTACCTTGAAAGTGCCGAAACCGCGGATTTCCAGGTGTTTGCTATCTTTCAGACAACTTTTGATTTCTTCCAGGAACTGTTCGACTACCACTTTTACGTCTTTGGCTGTAAAACCGGTTTTTTCGGCAATCAGCTCAACTATGTCGGCCTTGGTCATGAAACAAATCCTCCTCTGCAAAAGAAAAACTTTGTCAGATATGAACTGTTTTTCAGGGGGATAAACTAAAAAAGCACTTTGCTGCTTCTTATGAATGATCGTTTTAATGGAACAAGTCTATCGCAAAAATAGAAAAACCGCAAGAAAAAAATTAAGCTAAGTAATTTATGATTTTATAGCTTACTGTGTCAGGTGCTGTTTGTAAATATTAATTTTTGACTTTTCTCCAGCTGGCTGAATACCCTTGGGAAATCATCCGGAGTTCAGCGGCATCGATTTGTTCAGGCAGAAAATCTTAACTCCGGCGAAAGGTTAACCACAATGCGCCCCAGAATTCTCATTCCCGTCCGTTCGATGTATCGCGCCGACCTGCTTCCCGAGCACGTGATCAGTGCCCTGGAGGAGTTTGCTGAAATCGAGATCGCGGTGGACCCGGCAGAGCTGAGCCGCGATGATTACGCCCGTCTTTTCGCAAACAGGGATGCGGTTCTTTCCACCTGGAATACGCCCCTGGTCGACAGGCAGGTGCTCGAACAAGCAAACGAGCTGAAAATAATCTCCCACGCCGGTGGTGAAGTGAGGCCCTTCATCTCGCCGGAACTGTTCTCGGTCAAACCGGACCTGGTACTTTGCAACGCCTCCAACGTGATGGCTAAACCGGTAGCCGAGCATACCCTGTGCGTGATCCTGGCCTGCCTGCGGAACCTGTTTCATTTCAGGCAGTGGGTTAAAGAGGATGAAAACTGGTGGGATTACGACAAGAGCAAAAACGTCAGCCTGCTGGAGAAAAAAGTCGGGATCGTGTGCCTGGGCCAGATCGCCCGGGAGTTTATCAAGCTGGTGCGGCCTTTCGATGTCGAGCTGTGGGTTTTCAGCCACCACCTGAGCGAACAGGAGGCCGCCAGTGAGGGCTTTCGTAAAAGTTCGCTCGAGGAGATTTTCTCTTCCTGCGACGTGATCTCAATCAGTGCTGCCAGTACCCCCGGCAACCGCCACATGATCGACTCCAGGCTTCTCGGAATGATCAGGCCCGGGACCGTGCTGGTGAACAACGCCCGCGGGATGCTGATCGACGAGCCGGCCCTGGTCCGCGAGCTGGAAACCGGCCGCTTCGTCGCCGCGATCGATGTCACGGACCCGGAACCGCCTGAAGCGAACAACAGGCTGCGGCACCTGGATAACGTGCTGCTCACCCCTCATCTCGGCGGGCCTGTCCCGGATCAGAGGATCTGGATGGTCAATGAAGCGGTTGCCAATCTGAAAGCGTTCTTCCAAGGAGGGGAAGTCCGGGGAATCGTCGATAAAAAACGCTTCTCCTACATGGCCTGATTCAACGGCGCCAATGCCAACAAAAACCCCCTGCCGGATTCGCCTCGGGCAGGGGGTTTTGG
>Ga0272442_10007588_pt1:0-12500 | contig 13975 bp, 10 predicted proteins | sample SSMForm2O_FD_200262 | JGI IMG/M metagenome (GOLD analysis project Ga0272442, IMG submission 200262) | Marine sediment archaeal communities from Little Sippewissett salt marsh, Falmouth, MA, United States - SSM-Form-2O | ecosystem: Environmental > Aquatic > Marine > Wetlands > Sediment ...
GGCCCGCCTGACCTTCTTCCTCACCTGGCACGTCGCCGAAGACGAGACGCCGCCGAGTTGGAACGAAGGCTCCCTGGACGAGGTGCACGCGATCCTCGAGGATTCGCCCTTCTGACGGTGTCGGTCGCCCCCCCTGCGTGACGCAGCCGCAGGGGGTGGGTACATTCCTTCCCGGTCACTCTGAATTCGGAGCGACGGAGATCGTCGGTCCGCCCAGCCCGAACCCGAGCCTCCGGAGGCCATCCATGGTTTCCTTCGTTTCCGCCAGGCAGATCGTACTCACCCTGGTCACCGCCGTGGTAGTTCTCTCACCGCACCCGCTGCGGGGCCAAAGCCAGGATGTTCTCACTGAACATCGGGTCGCTGGTATCCGGTCTGTGGGGCAGGTCGTGGCCTCCCCCGACGGTGGCAAGGTCGCATATACGGTCGTCGTACCTCGAGAACCGTTCGTCGATGCCGACGGTCCCGCATGGTCCCATCTGTATCTGCTCGACGTGGCGACCGGCGAGTCCAGGCGGTTCGTGGGGGGCGAAGTGAATATCAGCGGTCTGCGTTTCTCCCCGGATGGAGCGAGCGTGCTGTATCTCTCTCGCAGGGAGGGGGACAGTAACCTCGTGCTGTACTCCATCCCCGTGGGGGGAGGGGAGTCCACTCGCCTGCTGGAGCACTCTACTTCCGTCAGCAGCTATGCACTCAGTCCCACCGGCGACCGAGTTGCGTTTCTGGCGACGGATGCGGAACCGGAGGTTCGTAAGACGTTGAGGGAGGATGGCTTCAAAGCCGTAGCCTATGAGGAGGACGTGCCTTTCTCTCGGGTGTGGATCGCCGAGCGCCGGAGCGGAGAACAGGCTTTCGCGGCTGCCTGGCGCCTCGAACTCGAGGGCAACGCCTCCAGCCTGTCCTGGTCACCCGCCGGCGACAGGATCGCGGTCGCTCTCGCGCCAACGCCCCTGATTGACGATTCCTACATGCACAGGCGTCTGCACGTCGTTGACCCGGCCTCCGGTATGATCGTTGCCCGGATCGGCAACCCTGGAAAGCTGGGAGCCACCGCCTGGAGCCCTGACGGAGCACACCTGGCGTTCATCTCGGCTGAGACGATCAACGACCCGAAGGAGGGCCGTCTGATGGTGGCCGACTCGGAGACCGGCGAGTTCCGGGATGTAGTACCCGGATTCGAGGGCCATTTCACCCGGGCAGCCTGGACCGACGCTCGCACGATCCGGTACCTGGCGGACGTGGGCACCGAGACGGAGATCGGAGAGGTGCGCGTCGACGGATCGAACCGATCGGTCATCGTCGCACCGGGCGACGCGGTATTCACGTCGTTCGGCGTATCCGACGACGGGGACGTCATGGTCCTGGCCGGTGAGCGGTACACACACCCGACAGAGCTGTTCGTCCAGGTTGGCAGGAAGGGCGCCCCAGAGCGGGTCACGGACTCCAATCCCTGGCTGGCCGACATCAGGCTGGCGCCGCAGGAGGTCGTTCGGTGGAGCGCCCGGGATGGCCTCGAACTGGAAGGGGTTCTCATACGTCCGCTGGGCGAGGTGGACGGCCGTACGTATCCCCTGATCGTGCACGTTCACGGTGGCCCTGAAGCCCACAATCACAACGGGTGGCTCACCTCCTACTCGCGTCCGGGGCAGATCGCCGCGGCCCGGGGCATCGCCGTGCTGTACCCCAACTACAGGGCCAGCACCGGACGTGGTGTCGAGTTCAGCATGCTGGACCACGCCGACATGGGTGGCCGAGAGTTCGACGACGTGGTGGACGGGGTGGACCACCTCATCGCGGCAGGCCTCGTAGACTCGGCCAGAGTCGGCGTCACCGGCGGATCGTACGGGGGGTACGCCACGGCATGGCTGTCGACCTACTACAGCGATCGCTTCGCGGCTGGCGTGATGGCGGTTGGAATCAGCAACCAGATCTCAAAGGTCGGAACGAGCGACATCCCCGACGAGATGTACCTGGTGCACAATCGACTCCGCCCCTGGGACGACTGGGAGCTCTTCCTGGAGCGCAGTCCGGTCTACTGGGCCGATCGGTCCACGACTCCCCTCCTGATCCTGCACGGTACCGAGGACCAGAGGGTAAATCCGGGGCAGTCGATGGAGATGTACCGGCACCTCAAACTGCGGGGACAGGCACCCGTTCGACTGATCTTCTACCCGGGTGAGGGACACGGCAATCGTAACGCCGCGGCTCGCCTGGATTACAGCCTCCGTAGCCTCCGATGGCTGCAGCACTATCTACTGGGCCCCGGCGGCGAGATGCCGGATCGAGACCTGGACTACGAGGAGGACTCGGGTACTCCAGCAGCCATGCTGGAAGGGCCCGTGGGAGTCGTGAGTGGGACCGCCGGAGATCGCTGAGCGAACCCGGGACTTCGAGGACACGGTCCGGAGTGAACTCAGACCGGACCTCGAGATCGTGCGCAGGTTGGGCGGCGGTCCTCTGTCGACCGTCTTTCTCGCGCGCGAGCCGGCCCTTCAGAGGTTGGTAGCCGTAAAGGTGCTCCACGCTCGAGCCGCGCGGCGCACGAAGGCCATGGCTCGATTCCGCAGGGAGGCCCGAGCGCTGGCTCGGGTCTCTCACCCCAGCGTAGTGTCGATCTTCCGCGTAGGAGACCTCACCTCCCAGACCCCGTATCTGGTCATGGAGTACATTCGGGGATCCAGCCTGGCCGATCGACTGGACGGGGAGCGAGACCTGAGCCTCCAGGAGGGCTGCTTCGTCCTGGCGAGAGTCGCGAGCGCGCTCTCCGCCGTGCATGCGCACGATATCGTCCATCGGGACGTTCGTCCCGAGAGCGTCCTGTGCAGTGAGCCGGAGGGTCGCGTCCTACTGGCGGACTTCGGTCTCGCTGCCTTCCTGGCTTCGGCGGATGAGCCGAGTGAGAACATCACGACGACAGGTCACCTGATCACAGATCTCGAGTACTCGGCTCCGGAGTTTCTCGTGGGAGAAGAGCCGACTGCGGCGTCAGACCTCTATTCGCTCGGCATACTTGCTTATCACGTACTGACTGGCGAGGGACCTTACGATGCCTCCACGGTCACCGGGCAGGTTAAGGCTCACCTTCGGGAATCTCCCGTACGCCTCGCCGATCGCGGGCTCACGCCACCGGAAGGACTGCAGGACCTTCTCGACGACTGCCTGGCCAAGAGTCCTTCTCAGCGCCCGTCGGCCGCCGAGTGTGCCTCTCGCTTCAGTTCCCTGGTTGATTGGAGAAGCGACGAATCACGGCTTGACCGCCAGGGCGCATACGCGGCGGCCGGCCGCCGCACGCAGCCCGGCACGCAGCCCGGTCTCCACTTGCGTCTCCTGGGAGGTCTGGACCTGGTCGGTACAGATGGAGCCCGGCCTTCGATCGCCTCCCAACCCAAGCGTTTGGCCCTGCTGGCCTTCCTGGCTGCCGGCCCGGAAGGTCGATTCCGGCGTCGAGACTCGTTGATCGGGATCTTCTGGCCCGATGCCGAGCCAGAGAGCGCTCGCCATTCTCTGCGCCAGGCGCTCTACGTCCTGCGGAGGGAGGTAGGCTCCGGGACGATTCGGACAAGGGGGGATGGAGAAGTCGGGATTGATCCCAACTTCCTGACATGCGATGCGGCGCGCTTCGAGTCTCTCGCGCGCACAGGGCGCCCGGCCGAGGCCATGGATCTCTTCGGAGGAGATCTGCTTCCGGGTTTCTACGTTGACGATGCGCCCGAGTTCGAGCGATGGCTCGATGTCGAGCGACTTCGTCTGCGCCGGCTGGCGGCCCGGTTATGCTGGGACCTGTCGGACGAGGCCCGGGAGAGCGGGCATGTCGCGGCAGCAGCACGTCGGGCGCGGGAAGCCGTGGAACTGGATCCCTTCGACGAGGCAGCGCTCCACCGCCTCATCGAGCTACTGGATGAGCTCGGCGACCGGGCTGGCGCCGTTTCCGCGTTTGAGCACTTTGCCTGCAGACTGGCTGACGAATACGCGGTAGAGCCGTCTCCGGAGACGCTCGCACTTGTCGAGCGCGTCCGAACCCGGAAATAGCGAGCGCGGCTCGCTGGCTGGCCGACAGCTCCTGCCCCAAACAATACCTGGAGTGAAATCGTGACCCGACCCCTCTTGGCTCTGACCCTGCTACTGGCCCTTCCTCCCGCAATGGGTGCACAACAGGTGCCGCTCGCTGCCCACATCGACGTCGGCGTCACGTACGGCGAATCGGTGCCACGACCCGAGCAGATCCTGGGGTATCTGGTGGGGACCCGCCATACGGAGCCCTACCGGGTTGTCGAGTATTTCCAGGCGGTTTCGGAGTCGAGTGATCGTGTGACGGTGTCAGAGCATGGCCGTACTCACGAGGGTCGTCCGTTGATTCACGCGGTGGTCACGTCCCCCGCGAATCACGCCCGTCTTCAGGCAATCCTCGAGGCCAACCGGAGGCTCTCCGAATCACCCGGGCAGATCGGCCCCGGAGAACTGGCGGGTATGCCGGGAATCGTCATCCTGGGCTACAGTGTGCATGGAAACGAGGCCAGCGGAACGGAAGCGTCGCTCCTCACGCTCTATCACCTGGCGGCGGGAACCGGCCCCGACGTCGAGTCTCTCCTGGACAGCCTCGTCGTGCTGATTGACCCCATGCTGAACCCCGACGGGCGAGACCGGTTCGTGGACTGGGTGAACCGAAACCGTGGCGCGGTGCACACCACGGATCCGCAGGACCGGGAGCATCGGGAGGCCTGGCCAGGCGGACGAACGAACCACTACTGGTTCGACCTCAATCGTGACTGGCTCCCGGCTCGCCAACCCGAGACGCAAGCGCGCCTTCGGCTCTATCACGAATGGCGGCCACAACTCGTGGCCGACTTTCACGAGATGGGAGGCGACGGGACGTACTTCTTCCAACCGGGGATTCCGAGCCGGACTCATCCGAACACTCCGGTGCGCAACCAGGAACTCACGGGCGAGATCGCGAGCTACCACGCGCGCGCGCTCGACCAGCTCGGGCAGTTGTACTTCACGCGCGAGGTGTTCGACGACTTCTACTATGGCAAAGGATCCACCTATCCCGACGTGAATGGGGCCGTGGGAATCCTGTTCGAGCAAGCGTCATCCCGGGCCCTGGAATCCGAGACCGTCAACGGACCCCTCCGGTATGCGGTCACGGTACGGAACCAGTTCGCCACGTCCCTGTCCACGCTCCACGCCGCACGAGACCTGCGGCTGGACCTCCTGTCGCTCCAGCGGGACTTCTACTCAGAGGCCCCGCGGTTCGCGGAGGAGCGCGGGGTCTCGGGATATGTTCTGGCTCTCGATCCGGGCCGGGCAAGAGCGCTCCAGTTGGCCAGCCTCCTGCAGAAGCACCGCATCAGGGTTTATGAACTCGAGGAGACGCTTTCGGTCTCGGGTCGCCGCTTCGAGCCCGGCCAGGCACTGCTCATCCCGGCTGCGCAACCACAGGCTCGTTTGATTGACGCGATGCTGGGCATCCAGACCACATTTTCAGATTCACTGTTCTACGATGTCTCGGCCTGGACCCTGCCGTATGCGTTCGACGTGGACGTCCTGCCGGTCGCCCGGTCCGGCGTCCCTGTCGGCCGGGAGTGGTCCGCTCCCGGCCAGCTCGAGCAGGGTAACGCGGTGCTGGACACCGAGCCCGTGGCTTTCCTCGCGCGGTGGGACGGCCTCGCCAGCGCACGCTTCCTGGGTCTCCTGCACGCGGCCGGCTTACGCGTCCGCCTGATGACCCGCTCGTTTGCTGCTCCGACGGGGGACAGCGTGGAGGAGTATCCGGCGGGCGTGCTCGTGGTCCCCGCTCGCCAGGACGGAATCTCCTCCGACTCCGCACGCCTCGTCGTCACGGAATCTGCCCGCAGCGCTGGGATCCGAATTGGGTCCACGACCAGCGCCCTCACCGCGGACGGGCCGGATCTGGGCGGCAGCAGTTCCGACGTGCTGTCCCCTCCCGCCATCGCCCTGCTCACCGGCCAGGGAACCAGCTCCAACCGAACGGGGGAGACGTGGGAGTTCCTGTCCGCGCAGTTGGGCTTGCGGGTTTCGCTCCTGGACCTGGATCGCCTGGATCGAGTCGATCTGAGTCGCTACGACGTCATCCTGTTTGCGGGGGGCTCCGCTCCCGACTCGACGCTGGCCCTCCTGGATCATTGGCTGCGTGAAGGTGGTCGCCTGATCGCCACGGGGAGTGCCGTCGACGACGTGCTGGGAGCGGAATTGATCGAGATGACCGAGCGGCCGTTCAATCTGGACTCTCTGACTGCCGGTGCCGCCTGGGGCGATCGGCAGGCGGCGCGCGGAGCACATGTCGTCGGAGGAACGATCCTGCGGACCGACCTGGACTCAACCCATCCCTTGTCGTTTGGAATCGGCGAGTCGGTTCCCACCTTCCGCACCAGCAGCACCTTCTATGACGCCGATGCGCCGGCCACTGTGGTCGGCCGCTATGGTGCCGAGCCTCTGCTTGGAGGCTACATCTCGGACGCACGGTTGGAGGCTGCATCAGGGAGCGCCGCTGTCGTCGTGGCCAGGCGTGGAAGGGGTAGTGTTGTCGTCCTTCTGGATGAGCCGGTCTTTCGTGGATTCTGGATTGGAAGCGCGAGGCTGCTGTCCAACGCTGTGTTTCTTGGGGACAGCTTCTAGAGGATGGAGCTAGATTTCTCTCCCTGATACCGTCTCGGAGAAGCCTCTCACTCGCAGGGCATAACCGAAGGCGCCAACAACGAGAGAAATGCCGATCAAGACAGCGGGAATCGGGCCAGCCCCGGCCCTGTCGTCGAGCATCAGCGCCGCTGCGATGCCTGCGGTGACGAAGACGAGGCTGACGGAGACCGAATAACGACGCCTGGGTGCGAGTCGGGTGAGAAGAGCGCAGAACAGGAAGCCGGCCGCCAGCGCCGCGTAGGCACCCACGAGTAGTCGAACGAGGCCTGCCGAGCCGCCCGCAGCCAGATCGACGAGAAGGCCTCCGAGCTGGTAGACGATCCAGCCTCCGACGACAGTCATCAGTACCAGGATAAGCCAGGGCAGCAGCCCGGCGCGCTTTGCCTTCACAGGTATCTCCCTGGTGGTCGGCTCCCGGAACCCCGAGCACTCCCCGCCATACTGCACGGAAGGTAGGGCCTACAATCGGATGTTGTCGCAGTCGCGTCAACCCGGACGCCACGTCTCCCGGGCCCCGCATTCGGCAGGAAACGGCCCTCCAAGTTCTTGCGCCCCAACCCGTCTGTGGCGACCTTTGATCAGACGTATAACGTGCCACACGAGAGCATCTTCGGGAGATCCCTTCCTGTGAACCGACACAGGTTCTCCAGCCGGGAGTCCGTGCTCCTGGCAGCAGCGCTGACGGCATTGTCAGCCGGGTGCGCGAGCGCCCCGAGCGCTCGCCCCAACCTGGACGCCACCCTCTGGGTTCAGACTGCGGCGGAGTATGATGCCGTTGCTCGCTCCGTGTACGTGGCTGCCCTGGCGGCGTTGCCCGCGCTGCTTGCTGACTCTGCTCGAAGCGCGGCGCTGGAGCAGGTCGGCGACTTCTCGGCGTTGCCCCCGGCGGTGATCCTGGATGTCGATGAGACGGTTCTGGACAATTCGCCCTACCAGGCTCGGCTTCTTGTCTCGGGGGAGTCGTACAGCAGCGATTCCTGGGCCGATTGGGTAGACGAGCGTATTGCGGAAGCCGTCCCCGGCGCGCTGGAGTTCACCACCGGAGCGGCGGCACTGGGGATCACCGTGTTCTACGTGACGAACCGGCGCGCACCCCAGGAGCAAGCCACGCGGGACAACCTGGATGCCCTTGGCTTTCCGCTGCGGAACGATGTCGATGTGATCCTCACGCGTGGAGAGCAGCCGGATTGGAATAGCCCCAAGAGTGGTCGGAGACGGGTCTTAGCGGGCACCCACCGCGTGCTCATGTTGGTGGGGGACGATCTGAATGATTTCGTCGATGTGGATGGCCTGACGGTCGCCGGACGAAACGAGGTCGCGAGACGTTACAGCGAGTTCTGGGGCCAGCGGTGGCGCATGCTCCCGAACCCCACGTACGGTTCCTGGGAACGCGCACTGTTCGAATCGAACTACGGGCTGGACCTATCGGAGCGCACCGACCGGAAGGCGGAGCACCTTGAACCGAAAGGTGAGAACAATGAATAGGAAGCTGGCGGGACTCATGGTCGTCCTGCTGTTCGGACTCACCGCTTGCGGTGGCGGCGAAGCGGACGAGATGCCGGCGGTCGATACGGAGGCGGCCCTGCGCGCTGCACGCGCGGACTCCGTGGCCCAGGCAGCGGCGATGTACGACGCAACTGTCTTCGATACGCTGACATGGGAAAGCGACAACGCACGGTGGGAGCGGGGAGGGGTGGTCTGGGCCTTTACGTGCCAGAGGTGTCACGGGGCGGATGGAGCTGGGAAGGGCGAGGACGCGGTGAGGTTCGATATTGAGGTACCTGACATGACAGTTGCCGACTGGCCGCTTGCCGACGATTTGCCGGCGATCCGGGAGAGCATCTTCATCGGACACGTAACCGAGATGCCGAGCATGGGCCTGATCGGTCTCACGTATTCGGACGCGGATGCATCGGCTCACTATGTCAATGACCTTCTGCGCGCCAGCGACTAGTCTCAGCTGACGTAGAGTAGAAGGAGGGGGGCGACCTACAAGGCTCGTCCCCCTTTCCGTATTATGGTGCAATATGATCCTGAAAGACCCACCACTTCACCGGAGCAAGGAGGAGGCATGAGGATACGCGAAGTCCTCGATCGTAAGGGAGGCGCAGTGGTGACCATTGAGCCTGGGCGAACTGTGCACGACGCAATGCGCATCCTGGTCGAGAACAACGTTGGCTCGGTGATCGTCACTCAGGACGGGCGCACGGTTGGCATTCTGACGGAGCGGGACGTCTTGCGGCTCGGGGCTGCCAGCCCGGAATCCCTGGTGACGACCCTGGTCGGCGAGGCCATGACCAAAGAACTCGTGGTCGGGGTGGCGGATGACCTGGTGGAATACGCCGCGGGAGTGATGACCTCCAACCGGATCCGTCACCTTCCCATCATGGATGGGGAACGACTGACGGGGGTCCTGTCCATCGGAGACGTCGTCAACGCGCTGAAGCAGGAAAAGGAAGTCGAGAATCGGTATTTGCGCGACTACATACAGGGTGCGGTGCGGTAGCGGTCACAGCCGCAGGGTCAACTCAGCTCCGTGAACCGGTATACGATGTAGCTCTTGCCCGGTGGGACATCCACGTCGACGTATCCGGACTCGACGAGTTTCTTGAGTTCGGTTTCCACTTCGCCAAAGGTCGCGCCCGTCGCGGCCACTCCGTCCGTGACGGAGATCGCGCCCCCATGAGTCACCGCGGCATCGAGAAGTTGATGTCGAAGAGGCTTGCCGACACTGATGGGTGCGGGAGTCATCTGGCTCATCAACTGGCCGACGACCCGGGGATGGGGCAGGTAGCCCTCTCGGATGTTGGCGTCCTGCACCAGGGACTTCATCCGAAACAGGTCGATGAACTGCCCTATACCCAAGAGCCCGAACGTCAGCAGATACAGGATCCCGGTGCCATACTTGCCGAGGTAGATCCGGTGTATGCCCGCGAGTCCTACGAATGCGAGACACCAGAGGGCGTACCCTAACCCTTCCCGGTATGACCCCTCGCCGGACTGGGAAACCAGATCGTTCACTTCCGTCTCACTTTGCGGTGTTTAGTGACTGCTTTCGCTGTCAGCTTAGTACGCCATGAGCACACTTGAGGTTTCGCAGTGAAAGCTAACCCTGCCACCCGTTGCCGGCCATTGAGGAGGGCGAGTCGATTCAAACGACTCAGGCTGAAGTCCGGAACAGGAGAATGTCACCGTCTCTGACCTGATACTCCTTGCCCTCGGCCCGTATGAGGCCCTTCTCCCTGGCAGCCTTGTATGACCCGATCTCACGGAAGTCATCGAACGCGACGGTCTCTGCCCTGATGAAGCAGCGCTCGAAGTCCGTATGCACCCGACCCGCGGCCTCGGGGGCCAACGCTCCGGATCGCAGAGTCCATGCCCTGACTTCGGTATCCCCAATCGTGAAGAACGTTTGCAGGCCCAGAAGTCGGAAACCAGCCCGGACGAGGCGAGCCAGGCCACTCTCGGACATGCCGTGCTCGGCGAGAAACTCCCCCCTCTCCTCCGGCTCGAGGGCGAGCAGCTCCGCCTCGAGGCTGGCGCACACCTCGACGACCTCAGCCTCCGGATCGTACGTCGCCACCGTTTCTCGGAGCTTCTGGGTGTGCGGGGACCCCAGCTCCAATTCGTGCTCGTCGACGTTGGCGACATAGAGGACCGGCTTACGGGTGAGCAAACCCAGCGATCGAACGAGTCTCTCCTCCTCCGCCCCCATCTCCACCTGGCGGGCGGGAACACCAGCGTCCAACGCGTCACGGAGACGACGCAAGGCTCCGGCGAACAGGGCCCCCTCCTTGTCACCACTGCGCTCCCTCCGCTCAGCCTTGTCCAGGGCCCTCAGGACCATCTCGAGGTCCGACAGTTCCAGCTCCAGCTCGACGACTTCGCGGTCCGCACTCGGATTCTCCAGGTCGCCGGTTGCGACGACCGCAGGATCCTCGAAGCAGCGAACCACGTGGGCGATCGCATCGACCTCGCGAATGTGCTGAAGAAACTTGTTGCCCAGGCCCTCCCCGCGGGATGCTCCGGCGACCAGCCCGGCAATGTCCACGAACTCGACGACGTTCGGGACGACTCTCGGCGGCTTCACGATGTCGGCCAGGATCCCGAGACGCCGATCCGGCACCTCTACGACTCCGACATTCGGGTCGATCGTGCAGAACGGGTAATTCTCGGCTGGGACGGCGACTGAGGTCAGCGCCTGAAAAAGGGTGGACTTTCCAACGTTGGGTAGCCCTACGATGCCAATCGATAGCTTCGACATATATGGTCAGTGACGCCTATTCGTACGATCCGCAGGAATATTTCGGGCCACGAGAACAGCGGCGGCCAGCAGGTCGAGCCGAAGATAGCACGGCCGGTCGGAAGGGGAAGTGCTTGCCGCATCGCGCGACTCGACTACATTGTCGTTCGCTGTTTCATGGTGGGCGTAGCTCAGGCGGTTAGAGCGCCAGGTTGTGGCCCTGGAGGCCGCGGGTTCGAGTCCCGTCGCTCACCCTTTTTTCTTGGCGGTATCGGCTGCGGGCGCGGAGGTCGCAGGTGTTCTCGCGGCTGAAGCGCAACAGAGTCTCGCCGTGGTCTGCCGCGATTGTTCGCCCGCCCTTCCACTCCAACCGCACCCGGAAGGCAAATGCGCGCAGCTCGGCAACCGGTTTGCACACTCCTCATGATGCTCATCGTGGTCATATGCGCGTGCAGTGGGGACGATCCCTTGGCACCTGACGAGCAAACCCCTTTCATCGTTGGCTCGTATGAGGGGGCCTGGTATTCCATACTCGCCTACGCTCCCGCCGGAGACGATCAGGATATCGTCTGTCCAGGAGCGTTGTCCGTAGACTCCCAAGGCCGGGACGGGTCCTTTACGGGGGCGTGGACGCAGCGGACCGGTGGCGAGGACTGCAATGAGGTGTCCGGAACACTCTCCGGAGTCGTCGGTCCGGGCGGCGAGGTCACCGTCGTGAGCCTCAGCTTGAATGGCGGGGGCTCGGGAACCACCCTCGAGGAACTGACGGAAGGCAAGTGCGTGGCGACCCGCCGGGATGACACCTACAGGGGGTCGGCCAACGGCAGCGCCTTTGAGATTTCCTATGCGATCAGCGGGGACTGCGACGCGGGCAGGGAGGTCAGCTGGGTGACGGTTTTCTCGGGGACTCTGGGTCCGAGCCCCTCGGAGGTCGCGGGTAGCGACTAGGATCCTGCCGGTCCAAGCCAGGTGGATCTGGCGTGCCAGGACGGCCTGGCTCAACGACGGTCTTGTGCTCGCAATGATAACTGTGTAGTATCGCGGCCGTTTGACGCCCCGAACAGGATCCGAAACGGCCTGACGGGGCAGGGGTTGACACCCCAAATGCCTTATGGTAGTATACGTGCTCCGCGCGAGACGTGGCGCAGTATCCACGTCCGGGCGGTTGCTTTTTGAAAAGATGGTGTGAGTGGCGTGTGGGCCTCGAGACGCGAGTTTCACTTCTCGTGTTTCTATGAGGAATCAAAGTGAATTTCCGAACGCAGTGATCGACCGCAAGGTCGAAACCAGCGTTCCAGAGTCGAAAGGGTGCTTACGCCGGCTTGCCGGTATAGGTATCCGAACTCTTTCATAATCCATGGAGAGTTTGATCCTGGCTCAGGACGAACGCTGGCGGCGTGCCTAACACATGCAAGTCGAGCGAGAACGCCTCCTTCGGGAGGTTAGTAAAGCGGCGAACGGGTGAGTAACACGTGAGCGATCTACCCGACGGCGGGGGATAACCCAGGGAAACCTGAGCTAATACCGCATACAGCACCGGCTTGGAAGCCGGATGTGAAAGCTGGCCTCTCGAAGAAGCTGGCACCATCGGATGAGCTCG
>Ga0272442_10007590_pt1 | contig 13974 bp, 10 predicted proteins | sample SSMForm2O_FD_200262 | JGI IMG/M metagenome (GOLD analysis project Ga0272442, IMG submission 200262) | Marine sediment archaeal communities from Little Sippewissett salt marsh, Falmouth, MA, United States - SSM-Form-2O | ecosystem: Environmental > Aquatic > Marine > Wetlands > Sediment ...
ATATTTCTACTGTCAATTCTTATCTTTATACCTTTTTCCTCGTCATTTGCCCTGGAGAACGGCGACTGGCAGCTGTGGAACACGGACGGCATAGAATATAAGGCCAACAGCAGGCTCAAGCTCGCCGCGGAGGAAGAGCTCCGGTTCGCCGACGGCATGTCGAGCCTCTACTACCACCACACCCAGGGCGGGTTTGACATCAAGTGTTTCGACTGGCTGAGCCTGGGCGCCGATTACAGGCAGGTCTGGGAGAAGTTCGGCGACAAGTGGAAGCAGGAGAACAGGCCCCAGATAAACGGGACATTGAGCTGGGACTTCAAGGCCTTCAAGGTGCAGGACAGAAGCCGCATGGAGTACCGTATCCGCAAGTGGAAGCAGGACGACTGGCGCTACAGGAACAAGCTCACCGTTCTTTTTCCTCTGAAATTCGAGAAAGTCGAATTAGATCCCTATGTCGCGGACGAGATGTTCTTCAACTGCGGCCCAGACAACAGGCTTGCCCGCAACCGCCTGTACGGCGGGCTGAAACTCAAGCTTTATAAGCATATAAAAGGGGAAGTCTACTACATGTGGCAGTCCAGCAGGGAGAAGCGCGGCTGGACCGGCTGGAACGTCCTCGGGCTCAAAGCCTCCCTCGCGTTCTAGGCTAGATAAGCATGGCGAGCTTCGCCAAGAGCACCTTCTTCAGATAATCCAGGTCAAAAGGCTTAATGATGTAATCCGTGGCCCCCAGGTCGGCGGCCTCCTGGGCTATCTTCTGGTCCACCACCGCCGTGGCCATTATTATAGGTATATCCTTATCGATGGTCCGTATCCGGCGCATGGCTTCCATCCCGTCCATATCAGGCATCCTTATGTCTAAAAGGACGGCGGCCGGTTTTTCCGATCTGAGCTTTTCCAGGCCTTCCGAGGCCGAGGTGGTCGATATCGCGGTATATCCCTGCTTCTTCAGGAAGGTCTCCAGAAGCCTGCAGACTTCCGCTTCATCGTCTATTACCAGTATTTTTTTGTCCATGGAAGGCTCTCCCGCGTTTCATGAAAGGTATTTTCTCTTGACCTAAAATAGTATACCACACGAGACGGAAAAATGCTAAAATATACCTGTGTCTCTAACAGCTGTATCTTTAGCACACAATATTATTCAGGGCGCGGATGGAAAACATATCCTATTCTCTTCTTGAGAACATACCTCACATAATCATGGTCGTCGACCGTGAAGGCACCATAGAGTTCATAAACTCCGTGCGCCCCGGGTTTGAAAGGGAAAAGGTCATCGGCAGCAAGGTATATGATTATATAGACCCTCGATATCACAGCCTCAAGCGCGAAATGATAACCAAAGCCTTTGATGAGGGGGCCACCTCCGCTGGCGAGATCGTGGGCGCCGGACCCGGAGGCGCTGACGTGTGGTACGAGGCCTACGTGGCCCCTGTGGTAAAAGAGAGCAGAATAGTAGCCGTTACGATCGTATCAACCGATATAACGAAGCGAAAAAAGTCGGAGGAGGACCTGAAAGAGTCCAAAAGCGCTCTTAAAAAGCAGGCGGCGGCTTTGGAAAAAAAGAATGTAGCCCTGGAAGAGCTTCTCAAGCAGGTGGAGGCGGAAAAGCAAAAGATAAGGGAGAATGTGGGCCACAATGTGGACGAGGTGCTGCTCCCGATGCTTAAGAAGATCGACCTCAAGAACGGTTCAAGCGAGTATGGCAGGCTTCTTCAGCAGCACCTGGAGTCCCTTTCATCTTCCTTCGGCCGCGAGATCACCCGGAAAAGCAGGAAGCTCACGCCAAAGGAGATAGAGCTCTGCTGCCTGGTTAAAGGCGGTCTTTCAAATAAGGATATAGCCCGGCTTCTCAACCTTTCACCCCAGACCATAGAACGCCACCGGAAGAATATCAGGAAAAAACTGGGTATTTCCACGCAAAAGGTCAATCTGACCTCATATCTGCAGCAGTTTTAATCAAAAGCCACAATATAACGGGTATATTTTATACCCGTTCCATGCCTGTTAAACCCCCATTGCTGTTCTTCTAACATTGGTGTAATGTCTATAATGCGTCAAAGTAAGAAAACGGTAACGCATTTTGGTGTCGTTTTCACTACATTTTAACCAGGTTAAAAAAGGGATGAACAGGAACAGCGATAACAAAGTCGGGACGGCGGAGGCGCTGAAGCGTATAGGTATCTCGGCCGAAAGGCTCCGTTACTGGGAAAGGGCCGGGGTCGTGAGCCCCGAATACGTCCAGTGCGGCACGAGGAAGTTCCGCAGATACTCCAAAGAAGATCTCATAAGGGCCGCGCTGGTAAAGAAGCTGGTCGATAACGATAAGTACACCCTTGAAGGCGCTAAAAGAAGACTGGAAGAAGAGATGTTGTTTTTAAAAGGAGAATGATGAAGAACGATGATAAGGCCGGAAGAGGACCGCTTCCGGATGAGAGAGAGCCCGCATTCAGGTCCTTTTACGAAGAAGCTCCTTTACCGTATCAGTCTCTGGACGCGGCGGGTAATTTTTTGGACGTCAATAAAGCATGGCTGGAGACCCTGGGGTATGAAAGAGACGAAGTCATAGGGAAGAACTTCGCCGACTTTCTGGCCGGAGACTTGGGAGAGGTCTTCAGGAAGCGCTTTTCGCGGTTTAAAGCCGAAGGAAAAATATCCGGCGGTGAGTTCAAGATGAAGAAGAAAAACGGTACCATGATACTTGTCCGGTTCGAAGGCCGCATAATGTATGACGATAAGGGCGACTTCGTCCGGACGCAATGTCTTTTTCAGGATATGACCGAGATCAAGAAGGCTCAAAGAGCCTTAAAGGAATCAGAGGCAAGGTACAGGACCCTGTTCGAAGGCTCCCCTGACGGCATTATCGTGGCGGATGCCGATACGGGAGAGTATATCCACGTGAATCCCGCTATATGCAGAGAACTGGGATACACGGAAGAGGAAATAAAAAGCGTTTCGCGATTCAAAGGGATACATCCGAAGGAGGAAGTCGAAAAGATAAAAAAGCTTTTTTCAAAGCAGGCCCAAGGAAAGATAAAACTTGCGGAGAACATACCATTTGTCCACAAAGACGGGACGGTCCGTTATTTTGACGTCTCTTCGGTCCTGATGGATGTCGACGGTGTCCGGCGGGTCGTGGGACTTACTAGGGACATCACCGACAGGCTAATGGCGGAAAGGACCTTGACGCGGGAGAAGGAGACCGCGCAGCGGTATCTTGATATCGCGGCCGTCATGATAATCGCGATCGATAGGGACGGCAGGGTCACGCTTGTGAACAGGAAGGGCTGCGCCATACTCGGTTATAGAGAGGAAGAGATAATAGGTAAGAACTGGTTCGATAATTTTCTGCCGGAGAACATGCGGAAAAAGGTGAAAGAAGTCAGCCGTAAGATCCTGGAGGGGGAGATCGCGCCCCTGGAATATCACGAGAACCCCGTTCTTACGAAGTCCGGCGAAGAGCGGAGGATAGCCTGGCACAATGTCGTCCTGAGGGGCGAGGAGGGCGGGATAATCGGGCATCTCAGCTCAGGCGAGGATATCACCGAACGCGAGAAGGCGAGGGAGGTTTTGGCGGAAAGCGAGGAGAAATACAGGCTGATAGCGGAGAACACGGCCGATTACATAGCTATATTGAAGATGGACGGGACCTTCCTTTATCTCAGCCCATCGCATGCCCATCTCGGTTATGACCCGGCCGAACTCGAGGGCATGTCCGGCATCGACCTCATTCACCCGGATGACAGGATAAAACTGCTGCCCCTGCTCAAGAAATACGCCGCGGTCCGGGTGAAGGACTTTTTAAGGCTCAGGCAGGAAATGCCCGCGGAGCATTTTGTTTTCAGGTTTCCCGATAAGTCGGGCCGGTGGCGTTACATGGAATCAACGGCCAACCTGATCAAAGACCAAAAGGGGGAGGGCTACAATATACTTTTGATCTCGAGGGACATCACCGGTCATATGAAGATCGAAGAGGAGTTGCGGTCAAGCGAAGAGCGCTACAGGATGTTCTTTGAGAAAGGCAGGGACGCCATATTCATAGCGGACGCGGAGAACAGGATGCTTGTGGATTGCAACGAGCGCGCGCTGGGGTTGACCGGCCGGACGAGGGAAGAGATCCTCTCCATGCGCGCCGACCAGCTTCACCCCGAAGACGTCCTCGAGAGAACAATGGACGTGTTCAGGCGGCAGGCCGCCGGGGAAGATATAATGGTGGAGTCCGAGGTTTTGGCCAGGGACGGGAGAAGGATCCCCGTTTCAATAAACACGGCCCTTGTCAAGATACAAGGCGAACCTCGTCTTGTCGGGGTCTTCAGGGACATCACCGACCGCAAGAAGGCCGAGAAAGAACTGAAGGATGCTTTTATGCGGATAGAAGACCTGGCCAGGTTCCCCGAAGAGAACCCGCTTCCCGTTCTCAGGATCTCCAAAGAAGGGGTTCTCTTGTACGCTAACGAAGCTTCCGGGGAGCTTGTTGAGGAATATGGCATGGAAACAGGCAAAGCGGTCCCGGATAAGTTAGAGGGCATGGTAAAGGCAACTTATGCCGGCGGGGAGAATTGGGTAGGGGAGATCGAAGTCCGCGGGCGCGCGCTCTCACTAGTCCTGGCCCCCATCGTAAGAGGCGGGTATGTCAATGTCTACGGGCGCGATGTGACGGAAGAAAAGCGGATGGAATCGGATCTGAAGAAGCAGGTGCACGACCTCGAGGTATTCTTTGAAGCCGCTACCGGCAGGGAAGAGAAGATACTGGAGCTCAAAGATGAGATCGCGGAGTTAAAGAGAAAGTTGAGGGAGCGTGATGGCGAAAAAAAATAATAATAATAGTTCCTCCGGCGCGGGCGGGATAGACCCGAGCGTTCAGGCAGCCGGCGAACTGGCCGGGAATATCATCGACGCGGTCCGTGAACCGCTGGTGATCCTGGATGGAGACTTGAGGGTGGTGTCAGCCAACAAGTCCTTCTACGATGTCTTCAGGGTAAAGCCCGAAGAAACTGAGAATATGCTTATCTATGAACTGGGCAACCGCCAGTGGGATATACCCGCGCTGCGCCATCTGCTGGAGGAGATAATCCCCAAGAGCGCGGCATTCGACGATTTTGAGGTTGTGCATGATTTTCCGGACATCGGCAGGCGTTTTATGCTCCTCAACGCCCGGCGGATCCCGAGGCCGCCGAAAAGGCCAAAGATAATCCTGCTGGCCATAGAGGACATCACCGAGCGCAGGCGCCTGGAGGATATAATGGAAGCCTCCGAAGAACGTTATCGCAGGGCCTTTGAGACCGCGCAGGACGGGATGCTCCTGGTCGATAAGACCGGAGGGCAGATAATCAACTCGAACAAGGCGGCCCAGAAATTACTCGGCTATTCCCGGGAGAACCTGTCAGAAAAGAGGATCTGGGATATCGGCATGGTGGAAGATGAAACGGCGTTCAGGAAGACAGCGTCCTTGCTGGAAGAAAAAGGCTTCGTATTTTATGCCGACACGCCCGTCAGGACCAGGGGGGACCGCGAGATAAGCGCGGATGTCTATCTGATGGATAAGGCAAAGGTCATCCAATGCAACGTCCGGGACATCACAGCGCGCAAGGACGCGGAGGGGGAGCTGAAGAGGCGCCTGCACCAGCTGGAGGTCTTCTTTGAGGCCGCCGTGGACAGGGAGATCAAGATGAAGGACCTGGAAAAGCATATCAAGGAGCTCGAGGCAAAGCTAAAAGAGAAAGAGTGATGAGAAAAAAGCGCAAGACGGGTATAAGAAGAAAGCTGATAAGGTTCACCTTATCCTCAACGCTTTTGGTCATGACCATCGGCCTGGGCCTGGGGTATTTTCTGGGCCACAGGCTTCTAATGGAAACTATCGGCAGGAACCACGTGGATATAGCGGAGAGCCTCGCCGTCACTGTCTCGGAAATGGTCGAAAATTCGCTCGACAGTATAAAAGTGTACGCGGCAAACCCGGACCACGCGGCCGCGATACTTGAAAGGCAGGCGGCGTATGAAGGCATGGATGAGGCCGCTCTCAGGGGATATTTTACGGATATGGATAAAAAATGGGCCTCCGCGGCGCCGGACAGCCCTTTAGTGAAGGCCTTCCTGACCGGAAAAAGCGCGAAAAGGCTCAAGACGGATGTGCTGGCAGATGGCACTTTCGCCGAGATATTCACGACGGATAAGTTCGGCGGCCTGGTCGCCGCTTCCGGAAAGACAAGCGATTTCTACCAGGCGGATGAAAGGTGGTGGCAGGAGGCGTACAACGGCGGGAAAGGCTTCATTTACGCGGGAGATATTGAATATGACAAATCATCCGGAGTTACCGCCCTGACCATCGCCGTTCCGGTCAGAAATGAGAAAGACGAAGTGATAGGCGTGATGAAGGCGGTAATAAATGCCGGCATTTTATTCGATCCTCTTCATAGGTTTAAATTGGGAGAGACCGGGCACGCTGTCCTGGTAAATAAGGAAGGCTTTATTATATACCACGCGGGGATGTCGCCGTTATCCAAAAAACTGTGCGATGACGACGAGTTCAAAAAAATAACCGGCGCTCCCGGCAGATACGCGTTATCCCGAAGCCCTCATAAGCACGATAAAGAGATGTTCCTCGCGTTCGCGTTCGTCGATGATCCGGTCCTGGCAGGGAACGGGATACTATGGCGGGTCTTCGTCGATCAGGAGGGTGCTGAGGTATTTTCCCCGGTAAGGGCATTGTTCACTCAGATGATCTGGATAACGGTCATTATGATCTTAGTGTTGGCCCCCGTCGCGTTCTATTTCGCGGGGTCTTTCGTGAAACCCATTAAAAAACTTCACGATGCCACCGAACATATCGCCGAGGGTGAGCTTGATCACCCTATAGAGATCAGGACGGGCGACGAGATAGAACAGCTTGCGGATTCTTTCAGGGATATGGTCTCGAAAGTAAGGGCCAGGACGGAAGACTTTAAGGGCTTATACGCGAGTCTGGAGCAAAAGGTCCGGGAAAGGACCGTCGGGCTGGAAAGGGCCCAGGACGCCACGATGCACATCCTTGAGGACCTGCAGTCGGCGAAGGCCGAGCTCGAGAAAAAGAGCGGGGGCCTTGAGGATTCCCTGGAGAAAGCCGCGAAGACGCGCCAGATCATGATCAGCATGCTTGAGGACAATAACCAGATAAGGGCCCGGCTTGAGGAGAAGCTCGAGGAACTTAAATCCGCCCAGAGCATGCTGGTGCAGTCCGAGAAGCTGGCTTCTCTGGGTAAGCTGGTATCCGACATGGCCCATGAGGTCAATAACCCCCTCATGATCATATCGGGCAGGGCGCAGCTTTCGGAGATGGACGCCGGGGAGAACGGGGAGCTGAAGGAGAACCTGCGGATAATAATGGACCAGTGTCAGCGGGCCAAGCATATCATACAGAGGCTTCTGGCGTTCTCCAAGCCCAGCCTGGGTGAAAGCAAAAAGATCAATATGAACGACAGCATTAATTTTATCATCCATATGGTAGAGCACCAGTTTTCCCTGAGGAACGTGAGAGTAGAAAGAGATTACGCGAAGGATCTTCCGCTTGCGGAGGTCGACGATAAGCAGATGCACGAGGTCTTCATCAACCTCTTGAACAACGCGGCCGAGGCAATGCCGGGAGGCGGCGTCATAACCGTAAAAACACACGCGGAGAACGATAAGGTGATAGTCGAGATAAAAGATACAGGTGGGGGCATATCGCGTGAGAATATGCCCAGAATATTCGATCCTTTCTTCACTACCAAGAAGGAGGGGACCGGGCTGGGGCTTTCTGTCTGTTACGGTATCGTAAAGGCCCACGGAGGCGAGCTTAAATATTCAAGCAAACCCGGCCGGGGGACCACGGCCGCCGTTGAGTTACCGGTCGGGGGGGGGGGCTGGCCTGGGTTGAAAAAGGGGGAGTGACAATGGCGAGGATACTGGTTATAGACGACGAAAAGGAAATACTCGGGGTCGTGGAGACCTTTCTGGTCAGGAAAGGGTTAGAGGTGATGACGGCCCAGGACGGCAAAAGAGGATTGCAGGCGCTGGATGAGGGCGGGACGGATATAGATCTTATCGTCCTGGACCACAAGATGCCGTATCTGGACGGCGCCGGCGTGCTGGAGGAGATGAAAAAACGAGGTATCCGTAAACCGGTCATACTTCTTACCGGCTCCATAGGCAAGGATACCAGGGATCTGGAGGTAGACGAGCTGCTCCTGAAACCCATAGACCTGAATGAACTGTTTGTAAAGATCAGGGATCTGATCGGTTAAAGTGAGGGAAGCATGGCGAAAATACTGATAGTCGAGGACAATTACGACACGGCGAAGATGCTCGAGAAAAGGGTATCCGGCTGGGGGTTTGACGCCATGTTGGCTTATGATACCGACAGCGCCATAGCCCTCGTAAGCAGGGAGAAACCGGACCTCGTCCTTCTGGACCTCATGCTGCCGGCGGGCGGGGGCGAGCTGGTCCTGAGCAAGATAAGGACCTCGCCTGCGACGAAAGGGACTCCTGTCATCGTCATAAGCGCTATCACTGACGAGGAGTGCATGAGGACGGTGGAGAAGATGGGGATCTCCGCGTATATACAAAAGCCGTATGAACCCGATAAGCTTTTGGCGACAATACGGGAAGCGCTCGCTGAGGGAGGGAAAAAGGCATGAACGTTCTTACCGACGCGCTCTTAAAAGAGAACCTGGTGACGCCGGGGCAGATCCGGGACGCGCGCGACAAGCAGATAGGCGCCAAGAAACCCATCCACGAGCTTCTGGTGGATATGGGTTTCATCAGCGAGGAGGACCTCGTAAGGGTCTCGGCGAAAGTGTTCAACATGCCCGTCTCGGCACTTGAAAAAGATAAGATGGACCCGTCCGTCCTGAAACTCATACCGTATGAGACCGCGAAAAGGTATAACGTCTTCCCGCTGCGCAGGGAGGAAGGGAAGCTTGTACTGGCGATGAGCGACCCCGAGGACGTCGTGGCCATGGATGACATCGGCATTCTGGCCAAAACGCCCGTGAAACCGGTCCTCGGCAAGAGGAAGGATATAACGAAGGCCATAGAAGAGGGCTATCAGTCCGACGAGTCGCTTTACGACCTCCTGAAGAACATCGTGACCGACACCAAGGTGGAGGTCATCAGGGAGAAAAAGCCCGGAAGAGAGACGCTTGATGTCGATAAGTTCAGGGTAGCCGATTCACCCGTCGTCAAGCTTGTGGACCTCATTTTCAGCGATGCGCTCAGGAACCGGTCAAGCGACATCCATATCGAGCCGCAGGAACATGTCACCGAGATACGGTACAGGATAGACGGCGAGCTCAGAAAGGTGATGGAGATACCCTCAAAACTTCACGCGCCCCTGGTCGTGAGGATCAAGGTCGTCTCGGAGATGGATATAGCGGAGTCGAGAAAGCCGCAGGACGGCAGGATGAGCGTCGTGGTCGGCGACAGGAAGGTCGACGTCAGGATCTCCATGGTCCCGACCTATCACGGGGAGAAGATCGTCCTCAGGCTTCTGGGCGCGGGGGAAGCCCTGACCGAACTGGAAACGCTCGGGCTGGATAAAGAAGAGAAACATATCCTCTCCGGCATTCTGAAAAAGCCCCAGGGCATGTTGCTCGTCACCGGGCCCACGGGTTCGGGAAAGACCTCCACGCTTTACGCGGCGCTTAACAGCTTGAAGAGCGAAACAAAGAACATAATAACCATAGAGGACCCCATAGAGTATCTCATCGAGGGCATAAACCAGATGCAGGTCAACGCGGCTAAAGACGTGACTTTCGCCAACGGGCTGCGCAGCATACTCAGGCAGGACCCCAACGTGATACTGGTCGGGGAGATAAGGGACCGGGAAACGGCGGAGATAGCCTTCAGGGCGGCCCTTACGGGGCACCTTGTCTTTTCCACGCTGCATACCAATAACGCCGCTTCCACGGTAACGAGGCTCCTGGACATCGGCCTTGAGCCCTACCTTGTGTCTTCCTCGGTATCGCTTGTCGTGGCGCAGCGCCTGGTGCGTTTAATATGCCCTGAATGCCGGGAGGAATACACGCCGGATAAGGAGGCGCTGGAGCGCTTCGGGCCTTATATCGGCAGGGAGGGAGTAAAAAAATTCTTCCGCGGCAAGGGGTGCGAGAAGTGCGCTTTTACGGGCTTTCTGGGGAGGACCGCTGTATTTGAGATGCTTGAGTTCACCGAAGAGATAAGGGAGCTTGTGGCGAGCGGCGCGTCCGAGGATAAAATAACGGCGGCGGCGAAAAAGGCCGGCATGAAGATGCTCGCCGAGTCGGGTATCCGCAAGGTGGCCGAAGGCGTTACCACCATCGAAGAAGTCGCGAGAGTCGTGGATGTCGAGGTGGGGGAACAGCCGCCCGCGGCGCCCGGGCCCGGGAAGCGCGAGCGTCCGCTCGTCCTGGTGGCGGACGACGAGGATGATATAAGGAAGATACTTGTGAAGCGGCTGGAGACGGCGGGATACCAGGCCATTACGGCCGTCAACGGCAAAGAGGCCGTCGAGCTGGCAACCAGAGAAAAGCCGGACCTTGTGATAATGGACGTCATGATGCCGGAGATGGACGGGTTCGAGGCCACGAGGGCCCTGAGGTCCAGGCTGGAGACGGCGGTTATACCGGTCCTCATGCTGACGGCCAAGAGGGACAAGGACAGCGAGCTGGCAGGTCTTGACGCCGGCGCCGATGATTACATTACCAAGCCTTTTGATAAAGATAAGCTCCTGGCGAGGATCAAGATGCTCTTAAAGAGGGGAAGCAAGTAAAGAGGCGGGATATGATGCTGAAAACAATTAGCGTGTCAAGGCGGGTGATCCAAGGTACAGCTGTTTTTATACTGGCCATGGCGTTGTCCGTCACAGGGTGCGCGCGCAAACCCCGGCAAAAGGAACTTGCCCTCGTCACCATCGCCTTCCAGGAATGGGTGGGGTACGGGCCTTTTTATCTCGCTAAAGATAAAGGTTTTTTTGAGGACGAAGGCATCAGGCTGGTCGTGGTCGACGAACAGCTGGATTCGGCGCGCCGCGACGCCTTCAAAAGAGGGATGCTTGACTGCGAGGCGGGGACAATAGACCAATTGGTCTTAAAACGGGCGCAGGAGGCCCCCGTGGTGGGTGTCATGGAAATAGACATCTCGTACGGCGGGGACGGGATAGTGGCGTCCGAAAATATAAAAAGTGTAGAGGACCTCGCGGGGAAAAAAGTTATCTTAGCCAGGGACGACGTCGGCGAGACCTTTCTTGCCTGGGTGCTGCGCGAAAAGGGATTGAGCCTTGACGACGTCGACATCGTAGCGGCCAGCCCCGGCGGAACGGCTGAAGCGTTTCTGGCGGGTAAGGGCGACGCGGCGGTGACATGGGAGCCGGACCTCTCCAGGGCCTCCGAAAGGCCCGGCTCGCATATCCTTATAACAAGCAGGGACAAGCCCGGCATCATAATAGACACGCTCAACGTGAGGGAGGATCTGGTCAGGGACCATCCGGAGCTCGTCGGCAAGCTGATGAGGGCGTGGTTCAGGGCCCTTGAATATTACGGGCGCGACCCCGCCGCGGCCAGCGCGGTCATAGCCGGGTATTACGGCGTGACGCCTGACGAGTACAGGGAACAGGTCAAAGGGCTTAAATGGGTGGGTTACGGGGACCAGGCTCTTCTGTCCGACCCGAAGAAATTGGAGGAAGTTTTTAACGGTATCGCCGAGCTCAAGCTCGCGGGCAGGAGGATCTCCGGACTCCCGGACGCGCGAGGCGCGCTGGAAAGTGGGCCGTTAAAGGAGATATATGAAGATCGCCGGTAAAATAAGCCTTTCTTTCCTGTTGACCGGGGCCATCCTGGTAAGCATAGCCGGGCCCGTCTTTTATTTTATAAGCAAGGGGGCCTTGGAGAAGGCCATAGCCCAGAACCTTCTGGCGGTAGCCGAATCGAGGGCGGACCATGTCGAGACCTTCCTGCGGGAGAACATCCACCAGATAAAGACCTTTGCCAATTTACAGCTTGTCGAAAAGTTGCTTGTTCTCGCCGACGGTAATTCTCCGGGATACGGGGAGCTTGCTAAAACGAAAATCTCTCAGTTCAAGAAATTCATAGCCGAGGACAAGGATTTTTTGGAGATCCTGATCCTTGATAAATACGGCAAGGTCATCGTTTCAAGTTCCGAAAAAGATATGGGCAGGGACTGCGCGGCGGACCAGTATTTCTTGGGAGCGAGAGAAAAAACCTTCATAAAGGACGCTTATTATTCCGATGCGGCAGGTGATGAAACGGTCGCCATATCCACCCCCGTAAATGACGGCGGGACCGGGAAGTTCCTGGGGGTGGTCGTCGGCAAGTTGAACCTGGACGCGCTGAGCGCGATAACCACCGACATGACGGGAATGGGCGAGACGGGCGACACGTATATAGTGAACAAGTACGGCTACATGATAACCCCCTCAAGGTTCTTGGAAGGCGTGTTCCTGAAGCAGCGCGTGGAGACGCCCAATACCCGGGATGTAATAGCGCCGATGGAGCGCGGGCACGAGCAGATCGCCGAAGTCGTAATGCGGCCTTATCCGGATTACAGGGGCGTGGATGTCGTTGGAGCGCACTCGCATATTGCCATGACGGGGTGGGGCCTTGTGGCGGAATTTGACACGGCGGAGGTATTCGCGCCCCTGAGGAAATTGAGGGCATGTCTTATTTTTATCATGATAATAGTGCCTCTCGCCGCGTGGCTCATGGGACGCTTCGCGGCGCGCCTTATTACAGATCCTCTGCAGAGACTTACTGAAGGCGTGGCGCTGATCGGGCATGGTGATTTTGATCATGAGATAGGGATAAGAGACGGCGATGACGAAATAGGCCGGCTTTCCGGGGCGTTCAATGGCATGGTGCGCGACCTGAGAAAAAAAACTACCTCGATAAAACGCCTCAACGAGGAGATCGCCGAGCGTGAAAAAGCGGAGAAGGCCCTGAAGAAGTCCGAAGAGAGATTCCGGCAGATCGCGGAGCACAGCCAGGAATGGATATGGGAAGTGGACCGCGAGGGCGTCTTCACTTACTGCAGCCCTGTCGCGGAAAAAATGCTCGGGTACAGGATAGACGAGATAGTCGGCAAAAAACGTTTTTACGACCTGTTCCACCCTGACGACAGAGATGAACTCAAACAAAGGGCGTTCGAACTGTTCAAGACCCAGGACAGTTTTCTTGAGTTCTTCAACCGCAACCTGCGCGGGGACGGAAGCGAGGTGCTGATATCGACCGCAGGTATGCCTAGGTATGACGAAAGCGGGGCTTTCGCGGGGTACAGGGGCCTTAATATAGACATCACCAAAAGGAAAAGAGATGAAGAGGCCCTGAAGGAAAGCGAGGCAAGATACAAGACGCTTTATGAAAGCTCAAAAGACGCGATAATGACGCTTGTCCCGGGAGGCAGGTTCCTTAGCGGGAATCCATCGACATTGGCGATTTTTGGGTGCGCTGACGAGGCGCAGTTCACTTCGTTGGGGCCCGCGGACCTCTCTCCCGAAAAACAGCCCGACGGCAGGCCTTCCGGGGAAAAAGCGCGGGAGATGATGCGTATAGCCATGGAAAAGGGTACGAATTTTTTCGAATGGCGCCACAAGCGCGTGAGCGGCGAGGAGTTCCCCGCGACCGTTCTCCTGACAAGGATGGAGATAGGCGGGGAGAGGATACTGCAGGCCACGGTCCGCGACATCACCGAACAAAAGAAAGCTGAAGAAGTGATCATCGAGAACGCCAGGCTGAAAGGCAACTTCACGTCGATGGTCTCTCACGAGTTGAGGACGCCCCTCACGGCCATCAAGGAAGGTATCGGCATAGTCCTGGACGGCTCGGCCGGCGAGGTGAACGAGGAGCAGGCCGATTTTCTCGGGACGGCCAAGAACAATGTGGACCGCCTGGCGCGCCTTATAAACGACGTCCTGGATTTCACCAAGCTGAGCGCCGGCAGGATGCAGCTTAAGCTCGCGGAAGACGATCTCGG
>Ga0272442_10007591_pt1 | contig 13974 bp, 11 predicted proteins | sample SSMForm2O_FD_200262 | JGI IMG/M metagenome (GOLD analysis project Ga0272442, IMG submission 200262) | Marine sediment archaeal communities from Little Sippewissett salt marsh, Falmouth, MA, United States - SSM-Form-2O | ecosystem: Environmental > Aquatic > Marine > Wetlands > Sediment ...
TGAACAAGACGGCATAAAGCAGGTCATATGCACGCCGCACATTCTCTCCAAACAGGACATGGACCGGGAGGATGAGGTCATTGCGCTTTTCGAGACTTTGAAAACAAAGGCCTGTTCGGCCCGTATCTCCATGGAGCTTCACCTGGGATCCGAGCTCTACGTCCAACCCGATCTCGAGCTCGACCGGCGCATCTCCACACTGGCGCAGAACGGACGTTATTTTCTGGTCGAATTCTCGATGGGAATGATTCCGGATTTTGTCGCCAAACGTTTTTTCGAAATGACCCGATCGGATCAAACCGCCATCATCGCCCACCCGGAGCGATACAGCACGCTTTTGAACAATCCCGATAAAGCGCGAGATTTTGTCGCCCGAGGAGCCCTGCTGCAGATCAATGCCGGAAGCCTGCTCGGCGTTTTCGGGACGAGAGTCAAAACGCTGAGTGAACGGCTGATGGACGCCAATCTCGTTCACTTTGTCGCTTCCGACGCCCACGACTGCAAAATGCGCCCGCTCAAACTGAGTGAAGCCTATCGGATGGTGGAACAGAAGTGGGGCGGGGAGCGCGCCCGGGATCTCATGGTCAACAATCCGCTCAAAGTGCTCGCGGCCGAGCCGATTCGCACAGGCACCTATCAACCCGTCGAATCGCCGGCAAAACCTTCGATCAGGGAACGGTTACGCTCCGTTTTGAGTAAATAATGCAGGCTCTTATCATGGACACAGGAATGCGAATAATCCGGCAGCAGCTTGATGACAGCGCTCAGGTTCAGCTCAACATCAAGCAGCATTGTATCCGTGATATTTACCACGCCGGCGTCAAAATGATCGATGCGCTGCGCGCCGGGGGCAAGTTGCTGATTTGCGGCAACGGCGGCAGCGCAGCGGATTCACAACATTTTGCCGCGGAAATGGTCGGCCGTTTCAAAAAGGAGCGCCGCGCCATCCCCGTGCTCGCTCTTTCAACCGACACCTCTATCCTGACGGCAATTGCAAACGATTATGACTTTGACCGGGTATTCGCCAGGCAGGTCGAAGCCCTGGGCGCCCCGGGGGATGTCCTGGTCTGCATCAGCACCAGCGGCCAATCGGAAAACTTGCTGCGGGCCGCGGGATCGGCAAAACAGAAAGAGATGATCTCCATAGGGCTGCTCGGAGGTGACGGGGGACGAGTTTCCGGGATCGTTGATGCCGCAGTGACGGTGCCGGGCCGTGCTTCGGAACGGATTCAGGAAGGACACATCACCGTTATCCACATCTGGTGTGAAATGATTGAACGGTCTCTGTTCCCGGATCCAGAATATGGACAGTCGTGAATTTTGAGTTTTCTTAATCCTGCAATTCTCTACGGTCTGGCTGCGGCTTCATTGCCCCTCCTCATCCACCTTTTTTCCCGGTCAAAATCAAAGGTTGTCCCTTTCAGCAATCTTGGATTTCTAAAACGACTGCAGCGGGAAAAGATCAGGCATCTTCGTATCCGTCAACTCCTGCTCATCCTCATCCGCACCGCCGTAATCCTCTGCCTGGTGCTGGCTTTCGCCCGCCCGACCCTTCGCAGCAGCGCTGTTTCCGCTGACGCCCAGACCAGTGCCGCGATCATTCTGGACAACTCTTACAGCATGGAAGCCATTGACGGCGGACAGCGGTTGTTCGAAAAAGCGCGGTCAACGGCGTCAGCCGCTCTCGACCTTTTCCAAGCCGGCGATGAGGTGCTGTTGATCGCAGCCGCAGATACCGGCGATGCCTCCGCGCTTGTCCCTTTTCATAATTTCGATCTGTTAGGACGGCTGATCGAGCGCCAGGAGATCAACCTGCGAAGGGCCGATCTCAGCGCCGCGCTGGCACGAGCCGCCTACCATTTGCAGCGTTCGAGCAATCTGAACAGGGAAATCTACCTCATCTCCGATCTGCAGCGAACGGCTTTCTCCGCTTTCGTGGAGCTCGGGGATCTGCGCCTGTTTGTGCTGCCCGTCGCGTGCCCCGATCCGGCCAATCTGGCGGTGGAGACAAGCGCCCTGATCAGCACTATCCTGGAAAAGGGCAGGCTGGCTTCTCTTCAGGGTGATTTTGTCAACCGCGGTACGAGTCCCAGCGGCAACAGGCTGGCCCAGCTCTACGTCGAGGGGGAAAAGGTCGCACAATCAACCCTTTCGCTGTCGCCGGGCGATTCGCTGTCCCGGGAATTCAAATTCGTCCTGAATCGAAGCGGGCTGGTCGCCGGTCAGCTGACGCTGGAGGATGAGCACATCTCTGTTGACAATACGCGTTACTTCGTCATGAATGTGCCCGAACAGATCCATGTGGCACTGGCCGGCACGGGAACGGCGATCCTGAATCTCGCCCTCGATCCCGTGCGAAGGGGCGGGGGACTATTCCGGATCGACACGATCGAGGCCTCGGATCTGCGTCCCGGCATTCTCGACCGTTTCGACGTTCTGGTGCTGTCCAATTTGAACGGCGTGGATGGCGCCGTAGTGGCTGACTATCTCGACAACGGCGGGGGATTGATGCTCGTACTCGGTCCGGCGGTTGACCTCAAGTTCTACAACAACCGTCTGGGCCCCCGAATCGGCATCCCCTCTTTCACGCAAGTCCTGAGCGGAGATCAGTTCTCGCTGGGAGAGATCGATTTCACCCATGACGTTTTCAAGGGAATCTTCAACGTGACCCGGCCCGACTTTGAACGGCCGCGTTTCAATTTCGGGATCAGGACCGAGGCCATTCAGGGCACGATTCCGATCATGCGATACGGCAACGGCGATCTATTTCTCTTTGAACAGCACAGGGAACAGGGCCGTGTCCTGGTTTTGACCTCGGGATGGCAGGCCCCTGAATCCGATTTCAGCCAGCAGGCGATTTTCGCTCCGCTGATGAGCCGCTGTATCGGGTATCTCGGCTCGAGCACCGGGCAGGGCAGTAACCATTTTCTGGTCGGCGAAACTCTGGATCTGATTCTCGATCCGTCTCTGCTGGATTTAACGCTGCAATTGCACAGGCCGGACCGGCGGGTGGACCGGGTGCGGCCCCGGCTCTCGCCGGCCGGGCCCAGACTGGAATACGACGAAGTGGATCGTCCGGGCATCTACAAACTGTACGCCGGGGATGAGATGCTGGCGCAATGGGCGGTTAACGTCGATGTGCGTGAATCCGACCTGCGTCCGCTGGAAACCGGGCACCTTGTCGATCGATACGGCGCGATAATCATCGATCCGCCGGATCGTGCCGGACAGATCGTGCGCGAAGAGAGAATCGGCCGGGAGCTCTGGGCTCTATTCGCTCTTTTCGCCCTGATTCTCGTTGTACTCGAAATGATCCTTTACCGGGAGAAAGGCGAAGTGCCTCTGGGCACGGAGGCCGTGACATGAGTTCGAGGGAAAGAGCCATCCTGGTCGGACTGATCCGCCGCGGCGGGGAGCGCGGGCAGGTTGAAGAGTATCTGGAAGAGCTCGAGCTGCTGGCGGACACGGCCGGTGCCGATGTGGTGGAGCGCGTGGTGCAGGAGCGAGAAAAAATGGACGCCGCGTACATGATCGGCAGGGGCAAAGCCAATGACCTTGCCCTGATGGCCAAATATCTGGATGCCGATTTGATCGTTTTTGATGACGACCTTTCGCCCGCTCAGGCGCGAAATATCGAGAGGCTGTGCGGCGTGAAGATATTGGACCGCAGCGGGCTGATTCTCGACATCTTCGCCCGAAACGCGCGCAGCCGCGAAGCACGGATCCAGGTCGAACTGGCTCAACTGCAGTACCTGGTGCCGCGCCTCACACGGCAATGGACCCACCTGTCACGCCAGATCGGCGGTATCGGCGTGCGCGGCCCCGGAGAGACGCAGCTTGAAGTCGATCGCCGTGCCGTGCGCCGGCGCATCGCGGCTCTGGAGCGACATTTGCACAAAATCGCCCATCAGCGGACCATTCGCCGAAAAGGACGGCGCGATCTGTTCAAAGCGGCGCTGGTCGGCTATACTAATGTCGGCAAGTCCACTCTTCTAAATGCTCTCACCGATGCAGGGGTGTTTGTGGAGAACCGTCTGTTCGCCACCCTCGATGCCACCATCCGGGGATTGGAATTGTCCGAGTACCGCCGCATTCTATTGGTCGACACAGTGGGATTCATTCGAAAACTGCCGCATCATCTGGTCGCGTCGTTCAAAAGCACTCTCGAGGAAGCGGCGGACACGGATCTGCTTCTTCACGTGATCGACATCGCCCATGCCAATTTTCAGGAGCAGATGCACACTGTGGAGGGTGTGCTCAAGGAGCTCGAACTGGACAAAAAACCGGTGCTCAATGTGTTCAACAAGATTGACCTTCATCCCGACGCCTCGATTTTCTCCGAGCTGCGGGATCGTTATGAGCCCTGCGTCTTCGTATCGGCTCAGCGCGGAATCTTTCTCAATGAGCTTAAGAAGAAAATCGCCCGGATCGCCGAACAGAGCGTCACCCCTTTGAAAATCACCCTTCCGGCCGATCGTTACGGCCTGATCTCCCGGCTGCATGACCTTGCCGAGATCACCAGCATCCGCTATGCGGATTCCCAGGCCGTCATCGAAATGAAAGCGACGCCGGTCAACGCTCAGCGTATTCGAGGGATTTGCGATGCGTATTCTGGTCATTGATGATGATCCAAACATCAACGATTCTCTGAAATGGCTGCTGGAGGATAACGGCCACGAGGTCAGGACCTGCTCGTCCGCGGAACAGGGCCTCGCCAGAGCTGAAAAGGAATCTTACGAGCTCGCGTTTCTCGATGTGATGCTGCCCGGCATGGGCGGTCTGGATGCGCTCAAAAAGCTGCTCGGGCACCAGCCCGCCCTGCAAGTGATCATGATCTCCGGTCACGCCGACGTCTCGGTGGCGGTCAAGGCGACAAAACTGGGCGCTTATGATTTTTTTGAAAAACCGCTCAATCCGGAAAAAGTTCTCCTGGAAGTGAAAAAGCTGTCCGAACAGCTTCGCGTCCGCGCCCAGGTCTCGGAGCTGAAGAGGCTGGTGGAACTCGAGTATCAGATGATCGGTGATTCGCCGGCCATGGCCGAGCTGCGCGCCCAGATCGCCAAAGCCGCGCCGAGTGAAGGCCGCATTCTGATTTTCGGCGAAAACGGCACCGGAAAGGAGCTGGTCGCGCGAGAGATCCACAACCTGAGCAACAGACGGGAGGGCCCTTTTGTTCAGCTCAATTGCGCCGCCATCCCCGAGACCCTGATTGAGAGTGAGCTGTTTGGACATGAAAAGGGCTCATTCACCGGAGCCCACCGGCGCAAGGAGGGACAAATCGAGAGAGCGGAAGGCGGTACGCTGCTGCTGGACGAAATTGGCGACATGGCGCCGGAGACGCAGGCCAAACTCCTGAGGGTGCTTCAGGAAGATGAATTCTGCCGCGTCGGCAGCACCACCCCATCCAAGTTCAATGTCCGCATTCTCTCCGCCACTAATAAAGACCTCAAAGCGGAGATCGCCGGCAACCGGTTCAGAGAGGATCTCTACTTCCGGCTCAATGTCATCCCGATCCGGGTTCCGCCGCTCCGCGAAAGAATCGATGACATCCCGGTACTGGCGGATCATTTCCTCAGGGTTTATTGCGTGAAAAACGGTAAAAAGACCAAAACCATGAGCGGGGACGCCCGCGCCCGGCTGCAGGGCTATCACTGGCCGGGCAACATCCGGGAACTCCGCAACATCATGGAGCGTTTAGCCATCATGACCGAAGACGTGGAAATCAGCCTCCAGGATGTCGAAACCGTGTTCGGTTCGCCCGCCTCGACCGCCGTTGTTCCGGTCGAGGATGTCTCTCTGAAGCAGCAAATGGGAGCATTTGAAAAACGGCTCTTGCACACCGTCTTTCAGCGCTGCAGAGGCAATGTGAGCCGGATGGCGCAGGTGCTGGGCACCGACCGTGCCAATCTGCATCGTAAATTAAAAAAATACCGCATTAAGGATTAACAGCGACCGATGCGCAATCTAGAAAACAGGACCGGTATTCTTTTCAGCCTGTTGCTGGTCTGCTCTTTTTCGGGCGCGTCCGGAATCCTGCCGGCGGAGACTCGGATACGCGGCAGCAACCGCGAATACAGCCAGGGCGACTGGATCACCTATTCTTCAACCCGTTTCGTGCGCCAAATCGCCATCGGGGACCGTTTCGTCTATTTCGCCACCACCGGAGGAATCGCGCGCTTTAATTTTTTCTCCGAGCGCTGGGAGTACCCCTGGACCCAGAGCAACGGACTGGCCGAAGATGATGTTTATCTGGTGGCCATGGATTTCAACACCGGCTATCTCTGGTGCGTCACCGCCAGCGCGCTGTGCTATCTAGAACCCGCATCGCAATGGTGGACCAATCTCTACTTCGACGAAATGGGACTCGGGCGCGGCGAGGTGATCCACTCCATTGGATTCGCCGCCAACGGCCGGGTCTATGCGGTCTCGGACCGGAGGCGCTGGCTCTCCTCGTTGAATACCTCGATTCAGTTCAATACGGTTTCGTTGAATGAAAATTCGGGTCAGATCATCTGGTACGGTGACAGAGCGCCGGCCCCCGGTGAATTGCCCTATTTTTTCATGTCAGACGGCTACCTGTTCGACGCCTCCCGCCGGATCATCAATGACCTGCAATTACGCGAGTTCGAGATTACGTGCTGGGTGCGCGACAGCTGGCAAAACGTCTGGATCGGATCCTGGGGCCTTGGCGCCGGCCGCGGCGACCTGACCACGACTCGGCTCGAGCTGCTCAAATACGGGCTGTGGAGTGAATCGGTACAGGCCGTGGTGCCGGACGGCCGGTCTCTCTGGTCCGGCGGTTCGGGCGATGCGGTGACCGAATGGCAGATTCCGGACGGCGAACCGTCATATTTCGAACCGGCGCTGATCACCGGCTTCAGCCGCCAGCCGGTCACCGCCATTGCCGTTGATGACGCAACGGTATGGTTCGGCACCCGGGACGGTCTGACCCGTTTCGACCGCCGAAAACGAATATGGCGCACCCTCACTATCGCCAATAATTTGGCCGATAACTGGGTTCACGATATCTTCATCGACGAGCAGACCATCTGGGTGGCGACCGAAGCTGGCGTTTCCCGTATCGCCAAATCCACGGTCGGGACCGATTCACTCAGCATCCGACATCTGAATTATCCCGCCCTGGGAAGTGTGACTGTGTTCGACATAGATCAGGAGCTCAATCTGCTGTGGCTGGCGACCGAATACGGCATCTACGTTTACGACAAAGAGAAAGACGAGGGGGGATTTACAACCGGATTCGAAGGACCGTCAAACCTCTTCACCACCGCGCTGTCGTGCCATGATGGAGAAGTGTGGTTCGGCAGTGAGGACGGAGTCCGGGCTTTTGATACAAAAACAAAACAATGGCTCAAACCGCCGGCACGCTGGGTCGATCCCGACAATAAAATCAATATCCTGAGAATGCTGGCCGCAGCGGATGCGGTATGGCTCGGAACCGATTCAGGGGTGTACAAATACGACCGGTACGGCATGCGCTGGCTTCATTTCACGCGTGAAGACGGCCTGCCCTCGAACCGGGTCAATTGTCTGCTGCTCGACGGCGACTACCTCTGGTTCGGAACCGATGCCGGGTTGACGAAATTCTATTGGAACGCACCTTACCGGCTGGATTGAATTTGAACGCTGCCCAGCGATGGGAACTCGACTATCTGTTGAAGCTGCAATCGAGGGGATGGAGCCTCGGGCTCGAGCGCATGACGCGATTATTGCAGACGCTCGGAAATCCGCAGCACGGCATCGAGTTCGTGCATATCGCCGGTACCAACGGCAAGGGTTCAGCGGCCGCCCTGCTCGAATCCATACTGCGCGCATCGGGACAGCGGACCGGATTGTACACCTCTCCGCATCTCATCGATGTGTCTGAGCGCATCCGTGTCAACGGCTCGGCCATCGAGCCGGGCGAGCTCGCCCGGCATGTCCGGGCCGCACGGCCCCATATCGATTCCCTCGAATGTTCATTCTTTGAAGCCGTGACCGCGCTTGGACTGCTTCACTTCAAAGCGTGCAATGTCGAATTCGGCATGCTTGAAGTCGGAATGGGCGGACGTCTCGACGCCACCAATGTGGTCGTACCCCGTCTCAGCATCATCACGACCATCAGTTACGATCACACCGACCATCTGGGCCGTTCGCTGGCTCAGATCGCCGGGGAAAAAGGCGGCGTGCTCAAGCCGGGCGTGCCCTGTGTACTCGGAATCCTGCCTCCAGAGGCCCGCCGCGCCATTGTCGCGATGTCGCAGGGACCGCTTTTCGACGCCCGTCAATACGCCAGGATGAGAGATTTGAAAATGGATCCGGACGGCTCCAGTTTTGACCTTCACCTTCGCGGGTTCTGCCGCAGGCGCATGAGACTCGGACTGGCCGGCGCGCACCAGCTCGGCAACGCGCGCATTGCGCTGACAGCGGCCATGATACTCAGAAACCAGGGAGTGCCTGTTCGAGATCTGGATCTGGCCCGCGGTCTTGCGGAGGTGTCCTGGCCGGCGCGGCTCGAGCGCATCATGGACCGGCCTTTGATCATCACCGATGTGGCGCACAATCCCGCTGCGGTGCGGGCTGCGAGGCGCGCGTTGAAACGGTTGTATCCCGGCCGCTCCATTGTGCTCGTTCTCGGTTTGATGCGGGATAAGGATCTGGAGGCCATCCTCGATCTCTGGATTCCGGCCATCAGGCTTGTGGTTCCGGTTGCCGCGGATCATCCGCGCGCTCTGCCCGCCGAAGCGCTGTCGGCTGCATTGGTAAAACGCGGGTGCGCGGTTACCTCTGCCGGGTCGGTGGGCGAAGGATACGAATTGGCCCTGCGCGCGGCCGGTGAAGACGACCTGATTTGTCTCACGGGATCGCATGCCGTGGTCGGAGAAGGTCTGAAAAAAATAAAACACTTGACAAACTAGTATAATTTGCATAAATTTGTAGGTAAATTTCTACCTGTAGCCTCAACGTACAAAGCACACCAACCCTTTCTCCAAAACTGCCAGGCACTATATAAAATCTGCAAGATTTATCGTCGTTGCTGTGTCTGCTGGGGTGCATTTTGGCCAGCGTTTCACTTGAAAACGTCACCAAGGTGTATGATAAAAATGTCGTTGCGGTCGATTCGGCGGACATCGCCATAGATCATGGAGAATTCGTCGTTCTGGTCGGGCCTTCGGGGTGCGGCAAATCCACTGTCCTGCGCATGGTCGCGGGTCTCGAAGAGGTCAGCTCCGGTTTGATCCGCATTGACGGGCAGGTCGTCAATCAAATGCCGCCCAAGGACCGCGATATTGCCATGGTTTTTCAGAACTACGCGCTCTATCCGCACATGACCGTATATCAGAATATGGCTTTCGGGCTCAAGCTGCGTAAATTCGCCGAAAAGGATATCGCGGACAGAGTCAATGAAGCGGCATCGCTCCTGGGGATTTCCCACCTTTTGGACCGGAAGCCAAAAGCGCTCTCCGGAGGCCAGCGTCAACGCGTCGCTGTCGGCCGCGCCATTGTGAGAAAGCCCAAAGTGTTTTTGTTCGATGAGCCGCTGTCAAATCTGGATGCCAAACTTCGCGTTCAGATGCGAAGTGAAATCGCCAGGCTGCACACCCGATTGAAATCGACCATGATTTACGTCACTCACGATCAAGTTGAAGCCATGACCATGGGCGACCGAATCATTGTGCTTCGCGACGGCCGGATTGAACAGGTCGATACGCCGTTGAATCTCTATAACAGTCCTGCAACCCGGTTTGTCGCCGGATTCATCGGCAGTCCGGCTATGAATTTTTTTTCAGGGCGATTGCATCAGGATGAGTTCACAAGTCCCCCCGTTCAGCTCAAAATCCCCTCGCACCGCCTCGCCGCGCTGCGAAGTCATCTGAATCAATCGATTTGGCTGGGCATCCGGTCCGAGAATATTGAACTGGACTCGAAAAATGGAATCCGTTGCCGGGTCGATGTCATCGAACCCATGGGCAATGAGACATTCGTGACTCTGAACACCGGACCGCATACTTTCACCATGCGCATCGCCCCTTCGGCCGGTCTCGAGCCTGGGATGGATATTGGCGTGAGGTTCGATATGAACAGGGCTCATTTTTTCGATTACGAGACCGAGGCGGCGATTCAATAGCGGCCAGCTGATCCATAATTTAACTGAGGAATTCTCATGGATATCGCGGAAATGAAAACCATGAAGATCGCCGAGCTCACTCATCTTGCGCAAGAGCTCGGCGTCTCCGGCGTGACGGGATTGCGAAAATCAGAGTTGATTTTTAGAATCCTGGAAGAGCAGACCAAGAAGGAAGGTCTCATCTTTGCGGAAGGTGTGCTCGAAGTCCTTCCCGACGGCTACGGCTTTTTGCGCTCGCCGGATTTCAACTATCTTCCCGGTCCGGACGATATATACGTCTCGCCGTCACAGATCAAGCGGTTCGGTCTGAGAACCGGAGATACCGTGTCCGGACAAATCAGACCGCCCAAAGAGAACGAGCGCTTTTTCGCTCTGCTCAAAGTGGAAGCGGTCAACTATGAAAATCCGGAAGAGGCCAAGTCAAAGATATTGTTCGACAACCTGACCCCCCTTTACCCGGACGAGCGCGTCAATCTGGAAAACACGCCCAATGAATTGTCCATGCGCATCATGAATATGCTCACACCCATCGGAAAAGGGCAGCGCGGATTGATCGTCGCTCAGCCCAAAACGGGCAAAACCACTCTGTTGCAGCAGATCGCCAACAGTATTACGGCCAATCATCCTGAAATAAAAATGATCGTTCTGCTCATCGATGAACGCCCGGAGGAAGTGACCGACATGGAGCGGTCGGTAAAAGCGGAAGTGATCAGCTCCACTTTTGACGAGCCGGCCGAACGCCACGTCCAGGTGTCGGATATGGTGCTCGAAAAAGCCAAGCGGCTTGTGGAATACGGCCAGGATGTTGTCATCCTGCTTGACAGCATCACACGGCTGGCGCGGGCGCACAACGCCGTGGTGCCGCACAGCGGCAAGATCCTCTCCGGCGGTGTCGATGCCAATGCCCTGCACCGGCCGAAGCGTTTCTTCGGCGCGGCGCGGAACATCGAGGAGGGGGGCAGCCTGACCATTATCGCCACAGCCCTGATCGATACCGGAAGCCGGATGGATGAAGTCATTTTCGAAGAGTTCAAAGGAACCGGCAATATGGAGCTTGTCCTCGACCGGCGCCTGTCCGACCGCCGGATCTTTCCCTCCATTGACGTCAATCGCTCCAGTACACGCAAGGAGGAACTGCTGCTCGGCGATATGGAGCTTAATAGGGTCTGGATTTTGCGCAAGCTGCTCTCCGAGCTCACAACCATCGAGGCCATGGAATTCCTGCTTGGGAAGATGCAGGGCACGAAATCCAACAAGAGCTTCCTGGACTCGATGAGCGTTTGAAATAAAGCACCTTTTTGTTGCATTTAAACTATCTTTTAGCTATATTATAAGCTCAATCTATTTTTTCTTTTTTTTGGCAGGAGATAGTGTCGTGAAAAAGGATATTCATCCGAAATATCAGCTGGGCACGATCACGTGCGCCTGTGGAAACACCTTCAAAGTTCGTTCCACTATAGGTGACCTCAAGCTCGAGATCTGCTCCCAGTGTCATCCGTTTTTCACCGGAAAGCAAAAGTTTCTCGATACGGCGGGTCGCGTGGAACAGTTCCGCCGTAAATACGGGGATTACGGCAAGAAAGCTTAGCGGCATCCGGGGAAAAATATAAACGGAATAATCCCGCCTTTGGGCTCGGGAGTTGTTCCGTTTTTTTTTCATTGAAAGGCATTATGAGCGAAAAGGTCACAGTGGGAGGACAGGCCGTGATGGAGGGGGTTATGATGCGCGGTCCGGAGCGCGTGGCCGTGGCCGTGCGCCGATCCGACGGCCGCATCGTTGTCAAAAGCGAACCTTATGTCTCCCTGGCTAAAAAAATCAAACCTCTGGGCTGGCCGTTTCTGCGCGGTGCCGTGGTCCTGATCGAATCGATAATTCTCGGAGTGCGCGCCTTGAACTTTTCCGGCGATGTGGTTATGGAGCAGCAGGGCGAGAAGAGCCGCGCAGGCGGTCTCTGGATGGGATTTACCGTGCTGTTCGCCTTTCTTTTCGGTCTGGGCCTGTTTTTCTATCTGCCCCTGTGGCTCACCGAGCTGTTCCGATTCCGTTCCGGGATTCTGTTCAACTTGGTCGACGGCGTTTTCCGAATGATCATTTTCCTGGCTTACCTTTATCTGATCTCCCGCTGGAAGGAGATCGAGCGGATTTTCCAATATCATGGAGCTGAACACAAAAGCATTTTCGCCTTCGAAACGCACGGGGAGCTGAACGTCGAGTCCGCCCGGCCCTTTAAGACCGCCCACCCCCGATGCGGCACAAGTTTTCTCGCCATTGTCATGGCCGTCAGTATCGTGGTGTTCATGTTTCTCGGCCATCCGGAGAACCTCGCCGAGCGCCTGATTCGTCTCTCTTTTGTTCCCCTGATCGGTGGAATATCCTATGAACTGATCAAGATTTCCGATCGCGGACTCGGGGATGGCCTGCTTCGTCTATTGATATCGCCCGGTCTTTGGCTGCAGAAAATCACCACCCGGGAACCGGACGATCGCCAGCTCGAGGTCGCCATGGTCGCACTCAAGAGCGCGCTGGCAATGGAGCCGCGGGTCGGTCCGTCGGAAGTTGAAAGCGCCTGATTCCGCTATGTTCGAACGTCTTGAAAAAATTGTAGAACGCTACCGGGAGATCCAGAGATCTCTCGGTGATGCCGATGTCGTCAAAAATCCCAGACTCTACAGCGAATTGGCCAAAGAGAGCAATGACCTGGGCCAGGTGGTGGAAACCTATCGTTCGTACATGCGGACAAAAGAGGAGCTGGACGGCGGCCTGCAGATCCTCGATGAATCCGATGACGCCGAACTGCGCGAAATGGCGCTGCAGGAGATCGAGAATTTGAAAACCCGGATGGCGCAGCTGGAGGAGACGCTCAAGCTGCAGCTCGTCCCCAGAGATCCCCGGGACAGCCGCAACGCCGTGGTCGAGATCCGGGCAGGCACCGGAGGCGAAGAGGCGGGCCTGTTCGCGGGAGATCTTTTTCGCATGTATCAGAAATTTGCCGAGGCCAACAGCTGGACGCTGGAGCTGCTGAGCTCCAATCCCCAGGGCATCGGCGGATTCCGGGAGATCATCTTTTTACTTTCCGGAAAAGAGGTTTACGGCAGGATGAAGTATGAAGCCGGCGTCCATCGCGTACAGAGAGTGCCCGTGACCGAGGCGAGCGGCCGCATTCACACCTCCGCGGCCTCGGTTGCCGTGCTTCCGGAGGCACAGGAGATTGATATAAAAATCGATGCCAACGATCTGCGCATCGACGTCTATCGATCCTCGGGACCGGGCGGTCAGAGCGTCAATACCACGGATTCGGCGGTGCGCATCACCCACATCCCCACAGGCATGGTGGTGACATGCCAGGATGAAAAATCGCAGCATAAAAACAGGGCCAAAGCCCTCAAAGTGCTGCGCGCCAGACTGTATGAAAAAATGCTGCATGAGGAGCAGGCTAAACTCACGGCCGAGCGGCGCTCCATGGTGAGCACCGGCGACCGCAGTGCCAAGATCCGGACCTATAACTACCCTCAGGGACGGGTTACGGACCACCGCATCGGTTTGACGCTTTACAGGCTGGAGGAGATCCTGCAGGGCGATCTCGAGGAGATAAACGAGCAGCTGGTTACAGCCGATCGGGCTGAGAAACTCAAATCCATGGACGAACATGGAAAGAAAGTGGAAGCTCGTTGAACTGTTGAATTGGACCGCGGATTATCTGGGGGAAAAGGGATTTGAAGGGGCCCGGCTCAACGCCGAGCGACTTCTGGCTCATGCTCTAGGTATGCGCCGGATCGATCTTTACCTCAATTTTGACAGACCGTTAACGCCTAATGAATTGTCGCTGTTCAAGGGGATGCTGCAGCGG
>Ga0272442_10007592_pt1 | contig 13974 bp, 9 predicted proteins | sample SSMForm2O_FD_200262 | JGI IMG/M metagenome (GOLD analysis project Ga0272442, IMG submission 200262) | Marine sediment archaeal communities from Little Sippewissett salt marsh, Falmouth, MA, United States - SSM-Form-2O | ecosystem: Environmental > Aquatic > Marine > Wetlands > Sediment ...
TACACGAAGATTTCTGGAGGTCTTCAGTGACATTCGCATCTACTCTTTTGAGCCAGATCCTCGGTGCATTGAGGAATTCAGGCGTAGGGTCAAGAGTGACCGGTCGACGCTCGTGGAAGCGGCTGTATCCTGTTTTGATGGCGTGGCATCATTAAACCTGTCCGGAGGCTGGCCAGTCAAGGTCCCGAGGTTAGTCAGGAATTTAGGACTAAGGCGTCTGTATACAAGGATCGTTCTAATGTGTCGGGCTCGGCTTGGTGTTGGAATCCAAGACCAATGGACTGGATCATCCTCGATCAAGAAGTCACTGTCTCACTCAAAGCAATGGCCATGGTTGAGCTTCGACAAGGCCGTTAAGGTCAGAGTCATCCAACTTGACACGTGGGCGGAAAAAAACGGGATAGACGTCATCGATTTCATATGGATGGACGTACAGGGTGCGGAGAGAGATGTCATCCAGGGAGGTGTCAGCGCACTCAAAAGAACAAAATATGTTTTCGTTGAGTATGGAGCAACCTCTGCCTATCCAGACGCTATGAACCGAGACGAGACTATACAGATATTTGAAGACTACGGTTTTGAGCTTGTACCAGAGTATTCTGATAAAAAAAAGGTGGGGAACTTGCTGCTAAGGAAAGGGGCAGCCATACCAAATAGACATGGTTTTCCGAAGCAGAAGCAGGATGAAGCGAAAGAAGAAGGGTCAGGAGCGAATGGTGCTTCCTTAAGGCTACCGGGGAATAACGGGGGAATAACGGGGTCAGACCTTTCCATTTTCTTTAAGGATTAGAGTGTTGTAGGGCCAGACCTTTCCATTTTTTTTAAGGATTGACAAAAAGCGAAGTTCGGCTAACCTAGGCAACAGTCCATCCGTTAGCAAGCGGCTGAAACGATTAGATTTGTTGCTTGAGATGGATAAACATGCCAAGCGAATTCAGTCGGAAATAGAAGGCATTTTAGCTAAAAAGGAATAAGGAAAGGTCTGACCCTGTTGTTCTCCTCTGTTGTTCTCCTCTGACCCTGTTGTTCTCCTATTGATTTTATCCTGGTACTCTGACCCCGCTTTTTCCCAAAAACATATATGAAAATAGCCGGCAAGCCAGTTATAATACGACAGGTTTTTCGGGAGTTAACGTAACGAGAGTGAATGGGGCAGGCTGTGTCGAAAGAACCATGAACCAGAATGTGGCCTGGGGGGCGAAAGGGAAAAGCGATGAAGCAAGCGATGTGTGTATCATTAATGTTCATACTCTTCTTGTCGCAGAAAACTGCTCAAGGACGCAGTGCAATTCCAACAGACAACCTAGCATATCCTGTATTACTTACGCTCAAGGAAAACGGAAAGCCGAAGACACAGGCTTCAGGATTCTACTTGAACAGTGGTAATCAATTATACCTAGTAACTGCGAGACATATTCTCTTCAAAAAGTCAACGAAATCATATGTGTTGAATGCCACAAGTGTTAACTGTCTATCATATCCTAGAGATCCTAACGACACTGGTAGAATTGAATTACAGCTTGATCTAAAGGTACTGGATAAGAAAAAGCTGATTGTTTATCACAAAAGACATGATGCGGCTGTTGTGAGAATAGCTGACCTTGTTTCGACGAATTCCGATGGTGGACATAAGCTGAGACTCGTTGAAGGTGTGAAGAAGGTTGTGATCGCAAAATCTGGAATTTTAGGAGTTGACATTTCAAATACAAGGATTTTCGATAAAGCATTAATATCAAACGATGTTTTCATCTTCGGTTATCCAACTTCAATAGGTATCAAAGAGACCTCTCAGGTCGATCCACAAAAACCTTTGCTCAGAAAAGGAATCATAGCTGGAAAAAACACATCAAAGAAGACGCTTGTCCTTGATTGCCCTATTTACTATGGGAACAGTGGCGGGCCAGTGACAATGGTTGAACAGGTTAGCATGACAAAAACCGAATTTCCTATCATTGGCCTTGTAAGTCAATTTGTTCCATTCAAAGAAACGTGGTTAAATGTAACGCACAAGACGTCTCACTGGGAAGTTTCAAATTCTGGCTATTCGATTATTACACCTATAGATGCAGTACTTGAGTTGCTACCAGAACATGTAAAACCTTTACTAAAAAAAGTTGAATCTGGGAATAAATAGGGAAAATTAAAGGTGTCAGGAAAATTAAAGGTGTCAGGTACGAATGGCACTGACATAACGTTAGGCTCCCAGCAAGATGGCTTTTGACTCATCGCGAGGTTTGTTCATCAATTTGTATTTTTTCGGCCTCCGTTTTTATGAATTATCCGTTTTCATTTTGCAAAACGGTGCTATTCATCGCATCCTGCAAGTTAGGTTAATCCAGAGCAAATAGTTCTTTTGCAGGGCGTGTGCCGCACGAGAGCGAATCCGAATGCGTATAATAGGTGGTTTCGATAAACATTCTCTTCAACGGATCATCGTAGAATCGTCCGAGATCCATCTTGATTTTGTGCATGTATGCCCCTGCTACCCCCAGAGGCGTTTGCCGGTGGGACCAGACCATGAGAATCCGGTAAGCATACCTTTGAAGCCATTTCTCCCTGTGGGTCTCTCGCATGGACTTCGGGCGGTTATGTGGACTTGTGTCGAGGCTGATATCCGTGTGCGATGGTTCTTTTTGCGTATTCATTTTCAACTCCTTTTTCTTCCTTTTTTGTTGCGAGGTCCATTGTTTTTCAAAGATGTACTCATCCATATAAGTAAGGCACATTCAATACACAAGGTAACGGCGATAATGGCTGGTGAAATGAAAGGTGGCCGGTACGAATGGCACCGGTCTGACGTTTGTTGATCAGGTCAAATATAAAAGGCCCCGATTTTCGTCGGAGCCCTTGGTTTTACGGCGTGCTGCTTTGGATTAGGCGGGGACGACGTTCGTCGCGCAGGACCGGCCTTTCTGACCCTGGCCCATATCGAACTGAACCTTTTGGCCCTCGGCGAGCGAGGCGTAGCCGTCCATCCGGACCTCTGAGTGGTGGACGAAGACATCCTCATCGCCGCCGTCCGGCGTGATGAATCCAAAGCCTTTCTTCTCGTTAAACCATTTCACTGTTCCTGTAGTCACAATAGAACTCCTTATGCCCAAAATCGGGCGTAAACGGTGTCTCTCGATTTTTTTAGGGTAGAATATTCTTGAGAGACATGAGAATATACTTCGCTATTTTACCCCTATTATACCGGCAACACGCGCTCCAGTTCTACAGAAATAAAAATAATTTTTCCCGTCGATGGCTCATTAAACGCCGGTGAGCGTGATTTGAAGCCTAAATTGTGCGGCAAAAACGATATACAGTCATATGTAGGCCTATGATGACTCTTCATTCTTGTCTCTTTGGATGTTACCGTGCTTTTCCTCTTAAAGCTTGTGCTGGAAGCGGTCGAGGGAGCAGGCTGCCCGTCTTAACAAGACGTTTTTTCATCGAATCTTTCCATTTTGCCGTGTTCACGCTACGTTCTCGGTGGGTTGATGTGTTCGTTATTTTTTATTTCGATTTTTCCAAAAAAATGTCGTCGTCATGATAGACAGTCCGTTAACCAACGGCTAACATATTGTCATTGGAAAATTAAGCATAAGGGAATTCATTGAAAGGAGTAACAAATGAAAAAGTCCATTTTGTGTGTATCACTCATCGCGTTAATCTTCACTCAGGGATGCTGTAGTATTTTTACGGCCGATCCGCAGACCGTTTCGGTAGATTCCAAACCGCCGGGCGCGGAAGTTAAAGTTGGCCCTCATCAAGGAACGACGCCGTACCAGGTATCGCTCCCGAGAGGTAAAGACTATGTTATTACGGCAGAGTATCAAGGCAAGACGAAAACGGCGAACCTAAACAAAAGTATTGAACCGGTTTACTGGGTTAATATCCTGTTCTGGCCCGGTCTGATTATCGATCTGGCCACGGGCAAGATGTTTAAATATGAACCGACGGAATACTCGTTTAATTTTGGAGGATAGCACAAAAAGCCGATTGGCTAACACCGTTGTTCTTTGAGGTTCGCCACGAAGCAATCCAGAATATCGCGACAATGACGTGAGCCCTGATGGAAGACCTTTCTGTCAGGGCTCCGTTCTTTATGTCATGTGTGTTTCTTGTAAACCGCCGGTTGTGTTTTAATGAAAGAAATGTAAAATTGCGGGGAACAGTTGGGTCTATTTCGGGCATCTAATTTATGATGAGTGTTGGACGGTTGAAGACGGCGGTGTTGGGGCTCTCGGAGCGGGGGTTGCTTGTGTTGGAAGCGGCCAAGGAGGTGGAGAGTCTGGACATTACGGCCGTGGCGGATAAGGAGACGACGGTGGCCGAGAAGGTCGCCGCGGAGGCGCAGTGTGATTTTCTCGACGATTACCGTCAGTTGATTATCCAGAATCAGCTCGATTGCCTGTTGGTGGCCGCCCCGATACATTCGTGCGATGAGTATGTGCGGATGGCCATGAAAAAGCGGTTCAATGTGCTGAAAATGGCGCCGGCGGCGAGGGATTTTGAGGAGGCGACGAAATTCGTCCGCCTGGCCGACGAGCAGGCGATACAGTTTGCGATTGCGAATCCGAGCCGGTTTGCGCCGTGTTTTTTGGCGCTCCGGCGATTTCTTCAGGAAGGCAAGATCGAGCAGATTTTTTTAATGGATGTTTTTTGCAATGCCGGCGATCACGAGCGGTCCGGCTGGCAGACGGACCCGAAACTGGCCGGCGGCGGCGTGCTGCTCCATGATTGCTACCGGATCGTCGATCAGGTGGTGTGGAATTTCGGGATGCCGCAACAGGTCTATTCGCTGAGTACGAACCAGGCCCGGGATAAGCAACAACGGTCGTACCTGACGGAGGATACGACGGTCCTCACGATGAAATTCAGCGATACGTTCATCGCCAACTTTGTGGCGGTCCGGCGGGAAGGGACCGGGCCGGAGGAGGTGTTTTTAAAGCTCTATGGGAAGGATCGAATCCTGACGCTAAGCGAGAAACGTGTGACGTTGAATGACGGTTCCGGCCGGGTGATAGAAGCATTGGACTTTGACGATGACGAGCGGGAATGCTACAGACAATCGCTGGAGAGTTTTGCCGGGAGCCTCCTGTCACCCGAGGAGAATAAGGTCGCCAGCAGCGGCCGGGATAACCTGAAGAACATGGCCGTTATCGAGTCAGCGTATCTTTCCACGCGGACGGGCTTTCCGGAGGAGCCGGGCCGGATGCTTAAGATGGCGCCGGTGCCGACCGACGCACCACCGGCGGATTAGGGTCGGAAATAATGTAAAAATAACTGTTTGACAAAGCTGAGATCAGGTTATAGGCTGTTGGGGTGATGGCGTAACGATATGGTAATCAGTGTTTTGGAGATTTTACAATGGATGACAGCAAGAAGAAACCGATTATGATCGCCGTGATCCTCGTGTGCCTGGGCGTGGCCGGGGCCGTTACCTTTTTAAAAAGCGGCGGCGGCAGCGGGTCCATCGACGACATACCGGACGAGAAGATGACCTGGGTTATATGCATGAATCCCAAGTGCAAGGCCACATACGAAATGAGCGAGAAGGAGTACTATAAAACGGTCCAGGAGCGTATGGATCCCCGGGCGCTCGCCACGCCGGCATTGATCTGTGAAAAGTGCGGCGAACCGAGCGTTTACAAGGCGGTGAAATGTGCCAATCCTGAATGTGGGAACGTTTTTCGAGCCGGCAGCGTGCCGAACGATTTTGCGGATCGTTGTCCCAAGTGTAACCAGAGCGAAACAGAGGAAACCAGAAAAAGACGCCAACAGGGCGGTTCGTAGAACGGAAATCGGTAGGGTGTACACCGCACACCGTCATCCAAAGAGACTGTATACGATGTAAATCCTGTCGTTCTCTTGTACGGCCGCAGCGATATAACATGATATCTTATCGAGCCCGCTTTAGTGATAGCGGGCTTTTTTCTTGTTCGCATTTAACGACGAGGCATGGCGGCGTGGCGATAAAAAAGTCTTCATATCGCGTTGGAGATTGAAGAGTCTATTCGAAAAAGAAACGGGGCCTATATTCACGAATATAGGCCCCGAATTCATATTCACTCATGTTTACAGCTTACGGTTGTGGCTGCGTTGCCGGAGGATAGAGACGGATATCGTCGAAGAACACCGTCCCCGAGCCGCCGGAGCTTACCAAGCCCGCTTTCGATCCTACGCCAATCGCAATGCTGTCCACGTCGGCCAGATTGACGCCCTGATCGGCGAAGGCCTGGAGCGGAATCCGCCACTCGGTCCAGACGTCGATCGTCGCCGCGGCGGGATCATCCTGAGCGACGAGGCCCGATGTTCCGTTGGCATTCGCGATTTCCACGTACATCGGCTCGGCCGCATTGCTGGTGATCCCGACGTCCTGATGCGTCCATTGTCCGCTCACGTTGCCGGTCGTCGTGACGTTCGAGAAGACCGCCTGGCACGTCTGAGCGGCGTCATGGCTGGTCAGCGCCAGACCAATATAGACGTTCGACGTCATCGGGATATTCTGGTGGATGGCCCCCCCGACCGACTCCCAGGTCGTACCATTTGCTGAACGCGAAGCGATGAAGTTACCGGCCGTATCACGTTCTAACTTCACCCAGTGCGGTGCCGTGATCCCGGTTTCCTGGCCCGCAGCGCCCACGTTGTTCAGGCCCGTGCCGGTGCGATACTCGAAAACCACGCCCTGGCCGGGGGTGACGAACGTCATGGCATGCGTGGAATCCGGATTCAGCGTCTCACGGATCATCACGCCGGCCTTCGCCCACTGGTTCGTGTTCGTGATGCTGTTGACGCGTGCGACAATCGAGCCGGGGCCGGTGAGCGTCTTGAACGCATAGTGGAATTCATCGGCGGCTCCTGTAATATCGGTGCCGGAACCGGTCATCGTATAGGTGCCGGCCGGGGCTTCTACGAAGCTGCCGACGGAACCCGGATACCCGCGGAACCAGACGACCAGGTCCGTCAGGCCGCGCCGGGTCCAATCGCGCGGAGCGGTCAAGGCCCGCACGGCCTCGGAATTCGACACACCGGCGGTGTTGGCATAAAGCAGCGGCATGGATTGATTGCCGTTGTTCACAATCACCTGCTCGGCGTACGGAGGCAGCAGATAGCCGACCTGGGCGCCGTTGGTCGCCACGCCGAAGCCGTCGATCCAGTGCTGCCAGATCGCCTCGCCGCTCGCATCGTCGTCGGTATAGCTCTCGAAATCGTCCACGAGAATGAAGTCGGCGACGGTGAAGCTCCAGATTCGTCCCTGGGTGATCGTGCCGTCCGTATTGACTTCGTCGATGCGCCAGTAATACGGACCGCCGCCCCATTCGAGGCCTTCGGCAGGCGTGTAGGTGGTGGCATTCTGACGCCCGCGATAGATGCCGGTCGTATCGGAGCTGTCGGCAATATCCAACGCGGCTTTGTCCAGGCCGAAGTACACGTCATGTTGCGAGGCATTATCGCCCGCCGACCAGCTCAAAGGCAGGGCGGCGTCGATATCCGGATTTGTACCATCCGGCGGGCTTGGATTCCAGGCCACCAACGGATCGCCTCGCATGATATATTGAATGTCTTCCTGGCTCAGCGCCCGGCTATAGACGCGGAACTCGTCCACCGTCCCGGCGAACCAGTTATCTTCGGCCCGGTTAACGCCGATAGCGAACTTGTTTTGAACCAGATCATCCGCCGCCGGCGTAAAGGTCGCGGCAAACTCGCCGTTATAATAGCCCGTCGCGGTCGTGCCGTCATACGTCACCGCCAGATGGACCCAACCCAGCGAAGCCGGTCCAAGCACCTGATCCACGTCGGCGTGGTAACGGTAATTGTTCAGATCGTCGTAAGAAAGCTGGAAACCGCCGTCGGTCGTCAGATAAGTGGCACATATGGAGCTGTTGTTGGATTGCCATAACATATCCGATTTGGCCCATATAGCCAGTGTATAGGCCGTCCAGGTCTCATCAGGGAAACTATGGACAACGCTGTCGCCGGCGCCGTTGAAGTTGAGCCCGCCGCCGTCATAGCCCTGGGTCCATTCCGGGTTTCCGACGAAATCGCCGTCGGCGCCATGGCCGGACCAGTCGAGAACAACGGTCCCGTCCCCTTCCTCAAGCGTCCACCAGCAGAGCAGCTCGGGATCGGCGATCGGAATGTCGGGCTTTGTCGAGAAGCTCCAGACATCGCCCTTGTGCGTCGTAAAGCCGTCGAACTCATCGATCCGCCAGTAATAGGTTGTTTCCTTCTCAAGCGCGCCGACATTATGCGTTGTTTCGGCGATCGGCAAAGCGCCCGCGGCGTTGCTCACCGTGTCAAAATCTTCGCCGAAGTACACATAATGTAATTTGGCGTTGAATCCGGGCGTCCAGCTCAAGGTGACATCGTCCGGAGTCACCAGCGTGGCTTCATTCTTTGGATTGGGATTGTAGGCGATCAAGGAAGGAATGCTAAAGCTCCAAACTTCGCCTTTCCACGGGCTGTTCGGATCGGCGTCGTTGACCTCGTCGATGCGCCAATAATAGGTCGTACCGGGAACGAGACCCTCCGGATACGCGTATCCGGGGAAGCCGGCGACATAAAAGTCCGCGGTCTGATTACCTCTGAACACGTCGGAGTCCTGTGCGGCATCGTTGACGTCGTCGAAATTCTCGCCTATATACACATCGTGAGAGACGGCCAGCTTTCCCGCCTTCCAGGAAAGACTCACCCATGTGCCTTCGTGTAAAGCCCCATCCGCCGGATCGGGACCGTAAGCATAAGGCCAGGGCTTGCCCGCCCATTGACTCAAGTCAACTTGTGTCAAAGCCCGGTTGATGATCCAGACTTCGTCAATCGCCCCCTCGAAATAACTACCGGTAGCGCTTACATTACCGTCATGAAATTTCACTTGTGAATTGTGGTATCCCATCGCGTTATCATTCGAGCGACTCCTCAATTCAGCCCCGGGGCCTTTACCCGCGAGTTCTCCGTTCACCCACATTTCAAATTTGTCGTCTTCCTGGGCTCCGGTGCCGTCCCGGAGAATCGCCGCGACCGCCACCCACGTGTTGGAGCTAATCGGCGCCGAGATGAATGTCCCGGTCCATTCCGGTGTATAGTCACTCAGGTTCCATCCGCCGGCATAAACGAGGCCTTCATGGACGTAGATGGTGAGTCCTCGGGTGGTGCCGCCTTCCTCATAGACCACTTGTTTTTCCGTTTTATCGGCATTCTCGCATTTAAAGACGGCCACCACCGTATGATTTTGGTGGGTGCTTAAGTTGATCATCGCTGAGTCGGGGATGTGCACGCCGTCACCGACGCCATCGAACTGTAATGCTTTTCCCTTCAGGCCGTCGACGATTTGAGGATCTCCAATAAGGTTGGCCGTATTGCCGTTGGGGGAGTCGTCCGGTACATCGGCGCCGACGTTTTCGAACAGATAGACGTGCCCGTCGGTCACCGTACCCGGCTCGATCTGAGCCGCGGCGTTACCGGCCCATGCCAGCATGATCAAAGTTAAGGTTAGACAAGACAATCTCTTACACATAATGGACCTCCTTCAAAACAGTTACATTGAGTTAATGATTCATAAGAAAACCTCTCTCCTCATCGGCATCTTTCCAAGTAGGCTGAAATTCCAACTCATCGGAAAATGGAAAAACTATGTATGTCATCCACTTATAAGCCTTTATAGCACATTTCCACTGTTTCTGTCAAGGGCCGTGTGTTCAAAAAACGGGGCCTATATTCAAGAATATGGGCCCCGAATTCGCATTCACTAATGCTTACATCTTACGGCTGTGGTTCCGATATAGGAGGATAGAGACGGATATCGTCGAAGAACACCGTTCCCGAGCCGCCGGAGCTTACCAAGCCCGCTTTCGATCCTAAGCCAATCGCAATGCTGTCCACGTCGGCCAGATTGACGCCCTGATCGGCGAAGGCCTGGAGCGGAATCCGCCACTCGGTCCAGACGTCGATCGTCGCCGCGGCGGGATCATCCTGAGCCACGACAGCGGGTGAGCCGGTCTTATTCGACAGGGCGACGTACATCGGTTCGGTCGCATTGCTGGTGATCCCGACGTCCTGATTGGACCATTGGCCGCTCACGTTGCCGGTCGTCGTCACGTTCGAGAAAGCCGCCTGGCACGTCTGAGCGGTGTCATGGCTGGTCAACGCCAAACCGATATACACATTCGATGTCATCGGAATGCTAACCGCGATAGCGCCGGCAACCTGTTCCCACGTGGTGCCGTTGGCTGAGCGTGAAGCCGTGAAGTTACCCATCACGTCGCGTTCGATCTTAACCCAATGCGGCGCCGTGATATCGGCCTCGGTCGAGCCGGTCATGGCTATATCCGTATCCGTGCGGCGCTGGAAGGCCGCACCGCTGCCGGGGGTGACACAGACAAAGGCATATGCTTCGAGCCGGCATCCAGCGTTTCGCGAATCATCACGCCGGCCTTCGCCCATACGTTCGTATTCGAGACGCTGTTGACCCGTGCGACAATCGAGCCGGGCCCGGTGAGCGTCTTAAACGCATAGTGGAACTCATCGGCCGTGTTCCAAATATCGGTCCCGGAACCGGTCATCGTATAGGTGCCGGCCGGGGCTTCCACGAAGCTGCCGACGGAACCCGGATACCCGCGGAACCAGACGACCAGGTCCGTCAGGCCGTGCCGAGACCAGTTTCGCGGCGCGGTCAAGGCCAGCACGGCTTCCGAATTCGACACGCCGGCGGTGTTGTCATAAAGCAGCGGCATGGATTGAGTGCCGTTATTGACAATCGTCTGCTCGGCATACGGAGGTAAGAGATAACCGACCTGCGCACCGTTGGTCGCCACGCCGAAGCCGTCGATCCAGTGTTGCCAGATCGCTTCGCCGTTCGCATCGTCGTCGGTATAACTCTCGAAATCCTCTACCAGAATAAAGTCGGCGACGGAAAAACTCCAGACGCGACCCTGGGTGAGGGTTCCATCGGTATTGAGTTCATCGACGCGCCAGTAGTACGGGCCACCGCCCCATTCGAGGCCCTCGGAGGGCGTGTAGGCGGTTGCGTTCTGACGACCTCGGTACACGCCGGTCGTATCCGAGCTATCGGCGTTCTCGACCGCGGCTTCGTCCAGGCTGAAGTACACATCATGTTGTGAGGCACTATCGCCGGTTCGCCAGCTCAAAGGTATCGCCGCATCAACGTCCGGCGTCGAACCGTCCTTCGGATTCGGCTCCCAGGCGAGCTTCGGATCGATTCTCATGACTACCTGGAGTTCCTCTTCGCTGAGCGCCCTGTTGTAGATGCGTGTATCGTCGATGGCACCGTTCCAGCCAGAGTTGTACCAGGGGGTTTGGCCGATTCGGACGCGGCCCGTGGCGGCGGTATTGACGACGGTGGCCTGCGAGGCGAGCGTCTCATCCAAATGACCGTCCACATAGAGGAGGGTATCCACCACGTCGGGCGAACCGTCATCTTCGAACGTCACCGCCACGTGATGCCAGGCGTCGTCGCCGATGCTCGTGACACCGTAATGATATCCGCCCTCGACCTCGGCCCGAAGACCGCCTGTGGTATCCTGACGCACTCTCCACTTTTCTCCCGTGTAGTTCTCGCCCCAGGACATGATGGTCAGGTTCGTGTTGGCTACGTCGGTCCTGACCCAGGCGCAACAGGTTCGGGGATTCGTACCCGTGATGCCTTCGTAATCGAAGGCTTCGACGTAATGACCGCCCGAACCGTCAAACTCCAGGGCACTCACGTCATATCCCTCGACCCATTGCGGGTCGCCGTACAGCGCGCCGTGATGGCCGTTGCCGGACCAATCGATGACCGTCCTGCCGGCGCCCTCATCGAGTGTCCACCAGAGGACCAGGCTGGGATCGTCTGTCATCGGCACGGTGGGGATCGTCGAAAAGCTCCAGACGTCGCCTTTGTGCGTGGTGAAGCCGTCGAACTCATCGATCCGCCAATAGTACGTGGTATCGCCTTCAAGCGGGCCGGGGCTGTACGTTGTCTCTGCCGACGGCAAGGCACCGGCGGCGTTACTGACCTGATCGAAATCGTCACCGAAGTACACATGATGGAGTTTCGCACCGAATCCGGGCGTCCAGCTCAACGTCACATCCGTCGGATTCACGTAGGCGAGACCGTCCGCCGGATCGGGATCGTAGGCCGTGAGCGGAGGAATGGAAAAGCTCCAGACATCCCCTTTCCATGGGCTGTTCGGATCGGCCTCGTTGACTTCGTCGATGCGCCAGTAGTAGGTCGTACCCGGAACGAGTCCCTCGGGATAGGCAAAACCGGGAAAGCCGGCCACATAAAAATCAGTCGCCTGATTGCCGCGGAATAGCCCTGAATCTCGTGTAGCGTTGTTCACATTGTCGAAATCAACGCCCATATAGATATCATGGGAAACGGCCAGTTGTCCCGGCTTCCAGGAAAGGTTCACCCAGGTGCCTTCATGCAAGGCTCCATCCGATGGTTCGGGTCCATACGCGTAAGGCCAGGGTTTACCCGCCCATTGACTTAACTCGACCTGTGTCAGTGCCTGGTTGAGAATCCAGACCTCATCAATGGCGCCTCCGAAGTAATGGCCGTTCGCAGGAGAGGCATTACCGTCATGGAAAACAGCGTTCTGTTTTGTATAACCAATCGCTCCGTCATCCCCATGATTGTGGAGGTGACCGCCGGGAGCGGTGGCGATGAGTTGTCCGTTCAACCACATCTCGAACTTATCGTCTTCGACCGCTTCGGTGCCGTCCCTGATAATCATCGCCACAGCATACCAGGCATTGGATAGAATCGGCGTCGAGAGCCAGGCCCCGTCCCACATATATTCCGCCCGGTTCCAGGCCGCGACGTAAAGCTGTCCCTCGGAGACATAAGTGACCATTCCACGCGTGGTGCCGCCTTCGTCGAAGATCGTCTGTTTGCCCGGTTTATCGACGTCATCGCACTTAAAGACGGCGACAATCGACCGATTGGGAAACGGACCGGCGTTCACGTTAAAAAAGTCGGAATCCGGGATGTCAATGCCGTCATCGACGCCGTCGAATTGCAGCGCATTACTTTTCATGCCACTAACAACCTGCGGATCGCCCACAATAGTGCCTGCATTGTTGTTTGCTGAGTCATCCGGGACTTGAGCGCCGCTGACGTTGTCCAACAAGTACACATGGCCGTCATCAATCGCCGCCGGATCGATCTGGGCCATGGCATTGCCGCTGAGGGCCATGAGCAAAATCATAGATACAAGGAACATCAAGTGCCTACACATAAAATTCGCCTTTCTTAAAATGATTAAACAAGAATTACAATCATCATGCTCCGGCAACGCACCGGAACTTCTCAATGAGGGTGTTAACATTTTCAAAGAGATCATACGTTGTTCGGGAAAATGCCCTCGATATGCCACTACCTCCTTTCTTCAAAACAAGAGTTTTGCAAAATTGAAGTTAGGCATATATTATTTCAGAAAATCGATTTCATGATTTTCTGATAATAATCGGCGGTCAGATCATAATATGTTGCCCCGGGCGACATTACACATCGGTTTTTTAGAAAGAAAAAATCAAGAGACAAGATTTTTTCTTTCCAAAAGTATGCCTAACTTCAATTTTGCAAAAGTTCAGTTAAAACTCGTCAAGAACCATCAACCTAAGAAGGTAAAAATTTCAATTATTACGCGTGATGCTTCTTGAGGGTATATCGACTATTTTTCTATTCCGGGTTTCCGGTTAGAAAAAGATGATTGATACGACCACCCATCCATTCGGCTTACGCCCGAGAGCATTGTGTGTATTTAAAAATTTACCTACATCTTTCTATTTTATACCAGAAAAAGCCCTTGTTCGTCAAGAAAAATCTCCGGATCAATCAGTTAGTAAATACCTTATAGCACGTAGGATCGGTCCCTTTCGGCAAAGTGGAAATACATACTATTTCAGCCTTAAACAAGAGAATTTGCTCGAAATCACTTTTTTTCCGGAGAACAATCTATATTTCGGATTTTAATAACGTCTCGT
>Ga0272442_10007594_pt1 | contig 13969 bp, 15 predicted proteins | sample SSMForm2O_FD_200262 | JGI IMG/M metagenome (GOLD analysis project Ga0272442, IMG submission 200262) | Marine sediment archaeal communities from Little Sippewissett salt marsh, Falmouth, MA, United States - SSM-Form-2O | ecosystem: Environmental > Aquatic > Marine > Wetlands > Sediment ...
ATGCTAATGGCAAAGAAGAAAAAAACTGCTAAGAGGAAGGCCACTAAAAAAAGAAAAGTGACCAAGAAAAAAAAGACGGTTAAGAAAAAACCAATTAAAAAAACCGCGAAAAAGCCTGCGGAAAGCAAGGCGAGGGAGCGAGCTCTCAAAAAAACCGCTAATAAGGCAGGAGTAGGTAGGCTGGGGGACTCGCTTGCTCTCGCGCTTCTTTTCAGCGCGGTTTACGCTGCGGCGCTCGTGTCCTTAGGCGGCATGGAAAACAGTGTTACAATAGGCACTACCGTAGCAGTTTTCATGGCCTTGTTCATAATCTTTTACAAGGTAGTGGGCGAAGAAAATGGCTAACGAAATAAAAGGACAGTGCATGGTCTGCGGCAAAATGGGTACCATGCACTCCTGCATGCTATGCGGTTCCCTGGTCTGCGAATTGCATTACGACCCGGAAACGGGCTTGTGCACTGAGTGCAAGAAAGGAAGAAGAACCTGCAGGGACGAAGAATGCCAGCTTGAAGACGAAGATGTTTTAAGCTAGCTCACATGGGAATCCAGTACGCTTCAAAAACGCACTCCTTATCCCCTTTTGAAGCGCACTTGGTCTCTTTTACCGCTATGTTCTGCTGGTTGTAAACCCCAATGTACGCTCCCCTAATCAACCCGCGGATTAGCTGGCAAACTGGCTTCCCCGCTTTTTTGAACGCTTGGGATTCCAGGCTGTCTGAAACGATTATCTCGCCCAATGGCTCGAAGCCCTTTGCCTTCTGCTGCGGCTTTCCCTCTTTCGCAGAGCCCAAGCCAACCTGATTGATAAGCGCAACAATGTCCTTGGTGACCTTGCTGGTAGAGCTCTTTGAGGAAAGCTGCCTGCCGATGGACTCGCCAACGGAAACCGCGAGGCGGTCTGATTGGAAGTCACCGAACATTCTCTTGGAAGCGCTCCTGTAATACAGGACTAATACCGGGTCAACTGCATCGCTTTTCTTTGGCATTATAATCACCTAGTAAACCTTCTCGCCCTCGTAGACTTCAATGCCATTCGGCCCGAACTTCATTGGCGCCACTTCCCTCGCGTGGTCCGTGCCACGCATTTTCAGGATTTCAATGGCGCGGATTCTCTTCTCCGCTTTCTCCAAGTTGTAAAGGAATATTATGCCATCCGCAACGAACTGCTCCACGGTGTACTTAGTGGTCTCCCTGCCACTCGTCTCAAGCTCAGCCGTCAACAACATGGTACAGTCAACGCTCGCTAGGAAGTCCATTAGCTCGAAAAACTTTCGCCTGAACTCAACCTCAGAGTCAAAATACATTTTGAGAATAGTTGAAGAGTCCACGACAACCCGGGTTACTTCCTCTTGCTCGGTGTAAGACTGTATCAAGTCAACCATGTGCTCAAAATTCCAGTTCTGTGACTTAGTAATCATCAGCCGCTTTTCTTCTATTAGCTTGTCCACGTCAGTCCACTCAGAGAAAGTGGCTTTAATGTTCTCAAGAATGCGCTCTGGCCGCTCCTCCAAAGAAATGAAAACACATTTTTCCCCGTTCTTAGCACCATAGTAAAGGAACTCGAAAGAAAAAGTCGTCTTCCCAGTGCCCGGCCCGCCAGCAACAAGCACGTGATGCCTCTTTGGAATCCCGCCGTGGAGCATGCTGTCCAGCCCGGAAATTCCTGTCTTAACTCTTTCAAGATCCATTAGCATAACACCTCTCAAGAAATAGTATGGTGCGCTGGTTTAAAATGATTACTTGGAATCCAAGAAAGAAGAAAGAATCCTCTTTGCAGACTCCTTGTTCAAGTACTTGTTATTGTTCCCGCACTGCGGGTCCAGTATGCAGGAGGGGCAGCCTTTCTTGCACTTGCAGTTTCTCAAGCGCTCGAGCGCCATGGACTGCATTTCCGCGAACCTGTCAAAAACAACTCTCGTAGCACCACTTCCCTGCGGAACCCCATCATAAATGTACATTCTGCCAGAAGGATAACTCAAACCGCCTATCTCATTAGACTCGGTACCGCAAAGCGCGGGAATCATTGCAATGGAGCAATGCTCTACAGCGTGCAAGCCATCGCCAAAAGAGCTAACCGAGCGAACTATTTTTTGCGGGTAGTCCACCCACACTGCTAGAGTGTCAAACTCGTTCTCCAGCGGCTCCTCAAACTGCTTCTTCTCCAATACCTCATCAGTCAAATAGTTTTTGACCATGTAACCGTAAACCTCTTCCCGCACGTGAACCAAGCCATAGTACAAGTCGGCGCCAAAGAGCTCCTGGGATTCCTTGACCTCAATCTCCTCCACGGTCTTCTCCTTCAAAGCAATAGTGTAAGCGCGCAAGTCAGAAGGCGCTTTGCGCACGCGCGCTACGCCCTCCTCCAAGTCCAGTGATTCAGAGAAATACTTTTCCCCGCCGTGCAAGTAAATAGCGCCAGGGAAAAGCTCGTTAATCGCGTAAGCCTTGTCACGGTGGCCTATGAACGCTTTCTTATCAGCGTCATAAATCCGGACAGAGTCACCGCTTCCACGAATGCCCATTGTCCTAAGGAACCTCTTTCCATCAGTAGTAGGGATCCACGCGCCAGCAAACCTCCGGACCATTTCCTCTACTTTGAGCTTTTCGAAGACAATTGGTGCGACAGCAGAAAACTCGCCGAGCTCTTCTTCCGAAGCGGGGTGGTCGCGCATTAAAGCCAATAATTGCCACTTCAAAACAAACTCGTTCTCTGGGTTTACGAAACAAGACTCGGGAGCGCCGTGCAAGTACTTCTTAGGCTGCTCAACGTAATACTGGTCCAAGGGGTTATCCCGCGCAACGAAAACAGCGACGCTGTCCTGTCCCTTCCTACCGCACCTGCCTACTCTCTGCCGCACTCTGGATATAGTGCCCGGGTAGCCTGCTAGAACAACCGCGTCCACTGAGCCAATGTCCATCCCGAGCTCTAAAGCGGAAGTGGACGCCAGGGCCTTGAACCTCCCTGCTTTGAAGTCTGCTTCGAGCTCTTTCCTATGACGCTGGTCCAAGCCCGCGCGGTAAACCCTGAGGTCGCCTATCTTGTTCTCCTTAGCCATCAAGCCAAGGCGTTCTACAATTGAGTGAGAGTTACCGAAAACAAGTATTTTCTCTCTTTCCTTGAGCATTTTCTTAACAAGCCTAAGGGTTAGCGCGGTGTAGCTGGCTCTCCGGTCATTGGGCATTAGCGGCGGGTTGGCTATCTGGTGTGTTACTTTCGCGCGGGGAGCGTACTTGCTAGCGTCAACCAAAGAGAAAGTGCTTCCAACGAGCTCCTCGCAGAACTCTTTGGGGTTGCCTACAGTGGCGGAAGAGCAAATGAACCTGAGCTCTCGCTCGTTCTCCTGCAAGCGGCAAACGCGCTTCAAGCGCTTGATGATGTTCGCAACGTGCGCGCCCACCGTGCCGCTGTAAGTGTGCACCTCATCAACCACCACGTCATCCAGGGTTGAGAAGAACCCCTTGAACTTGGGAGAATTCATGAGCATGAAGTGGAGCATGTCAAAATTCGTTATCAAGACATGAGGAAAATCGCTCCTTATTCTCTTCCGCTGCGATTGCGGGGTATCGCCGTCGTAAACCTCTGTGCGCACTCCCAAGATAGCAAATTCCCTGAACCTGTCTAGCTGGTCGCGTGAAAGCGCTTTCGTTGGGTAAACAACGAGCGTTCTCCTGCCCTTCAAAGCGGATTCTACTGCTGGAATTAGGAAGATTTCTGTTTTCCCGCTCGCGGTGGGCGCGGTTACCACAACGCTTTTTCCTTTCCTAACCAGGTTGAGTGCTTGGGCTTGGTGAGCATACAATTTTGTTATTCCCCTTGTCTCAAGCAAGCGCATTACAACCGGCTCTACTTCTGCTTTCCCGAACACTGCTTGCTTTTCCTCTTCCTCGAACTCTTGTATCTCCTCTTCCCCTTCACCGAGCGAAACATCCTCATCTTGCTTTGGGGCGATTGGTTGGAGGAAGGATTCAACTGAGTTCTTAAGCCGCCTCATTGGCGAGGACTCGAGCTTTTTCTTAGCGTCTGAAGCGTACTTCCGTACCTTGGGGTCAGAGTCATCAACAGCTGTTTTTGAGAGGGCTTGCAAAGCCTTTTCCCCGCCGACTTTTGCCAGCGAGGCGCACGCGAGGCAGCGGACTATCGAGTCCTTGTCCTTTAGGGCTAGTGCTAGGGCTTTTGCTGCAGCTTCTTCCCTGAACCCGCCTAGCGAGACGACTGCCTGTGAGCGCACAGTAGAGTCAGTGTCGTTCAAGAAAGAGATTATTTTCCTGAGGTTTTGCGAGCCCCCTTTCTTTGCAGCTGCTTTAATCGCCTTAATCTTCTGGGCTAAGTCCATGAGGATAATTAGGTGGGAGAGGGTTAATATTCGTTAATCAAGCTCTACGGAAACATCAGCGAGCTTTTTTACGATTGTCCCTATCCTCTCACCCGGCTCCAGGATTGTTAGCGCGTAAACATTGAGTTCCCTTAGCTTGTTGTTAATATCATGAAGGAACTGTCCCACAATCTTTTCGTCATTGTAAAGAAGCAGGGTGGTTACCGCGTCATTGAGCATGAAAATCTTGGCGTTGGGCCTGGCAATCCTGATTTTCTGGGCTGTGCGCACTGCCTCAATCTTCATGAACGTCAAGTCGCTGGCGTTCTCGCCGATGTTTACAACATTGTCCCCTGTTTCCTTGAACCCGACGTTGATGAAAGTAACCTTGCTTGAGTCAATCCCATTTGACTCCAGCAATTCCTTGTAAAACGAGTGCGGCCGGTCCACGCAGAGAACCACTCCCTCAAACGCATTCTCCTTGGCTAAGAAAGCAAACAAAGCCAGGACAACATCCACCGTGCTCCTTGAAGTGACAATGGCCGCGGATTTCTCTGCCTTTGTCGTAAGCAGTGACTCGGAAAGAACCTTGCGCATCCGCTCTGACGCACTCACTTCTTCCCCTCCGAAACCTTGTCAACGAACAACCTAACGTCTTTTAGGAACGATGACTTCAGGCATTTCTTCGTGCAAACGAGCACTAGCTTTCTCTTGGATTTTCTTGAATCGTTTGCAAGGTAGTGAATAAACTTCGTTGCATCCATCTTAGAGTTTTTGCTTGTTAGGGAAGTAAGCGGGCCTAACAGGATTGCATCCGGGTTTTTTGTGTCAACCAGGCGAAACAAAGCCATGCTTAAATCCATTACCCTGGAAGTTTCTGCGCACTCCTGGCTTTTTGGAAGCTTTGTTGGCGTAGTACTCTTCCTTATGCTAACTAAAAGCATCTTTCCCGGGTCTCCGCCCGCTTTCTTGATTTTTTCCGTGAGACTCATGGGATCCATGTCCAGGGAAACAATGCACGGCCGCCTATAATCCTTAGCAAGTTCCACTGCAAGGGAGATAAAGCGCTCCGACTGCCCCCTTACAGGCACAACGGAAAGAACCACTCCATTCTTTTTTAGTTTGGATGAACTGCTCACAGCCAACGCCCTCACTTCAGCAGTTTCGTTATCCTTTTCTTGAAGTCATCAAGGTCCAGCAGCTTTGGAATAAAGTCCACCATCCCAAGCCTCCTCATCTGCGCAGCTCCCGTCTCGCTCATCCTAGCGACGGTCATCAGGGCCACCTTGTTCTTCGCGAGCTTCTTGTCCTTCTTTATCTGCTCGAGGACCTCCCTTCCGCTCATCCCAGGCATGAAGAAGTCAAGCAGCACCAAGTCCACTTTTTTCCCGGCCCGCAGCTTTGCAAGGCATTCGGACCCATCCTTTGCTGTAACGACTTTGTGCCCCATGGACTCTAAAATAGTTTTCGTGGACTCGCGGATGTCCGCCTCATCGTCAACAACCATTATCCTTGCCATACCCGCACACCACCAGTACCCATAGTTATTCCGAGCTTTATAAAACCAGTTGAATCTGGAAAACATTATTAAAGAAGGGCAACAAGGTTAAAGTTAGGTGAAGGAATGGTAGACGAATACATTTTGAGGCTTTATGTTACTGGCCACACTCCAAACAGCGAGAGGGCGCTGGCTAACCTCAACGCGCTGATTAAGGAGAACATCGCTGGAGTGAAATACAAGCTGACAGTAATCGACGTGCTGGAGCACCCCCAGCTCGCGGAGGACGAGAAGATTCTCGCGACGCCAGTTCTTCAGAAGAAGCTGCCTCCCCCAGTACGGGAGATTATCGGGGACCTGAGCAACAAGGAGAAAGTGCTTATGGGGCTTGACTTGGTTCCTGTTAAAAAGAAGGCGAAGAAGGGTGGAAAAAAATGAAGCAATCGAAAATGAAACGCGCTGGAAAGAAAGCCATTCAATTCAATTTGCCGAAGGTAAGCTCAGGCATCCGGGGCTTCGACGAAATCTCCTTTGGGGGAATCCCGCGCGGGAGGGCGACACTGGTCACGGGGACAGCTGGAAGCGGAAAAACCGTTTTCGCGACACAGTTCCTTTACAATGGAGCCATGGAATACGGGGAGAACGCGGTCTTCGTCACATTCGAGGAAACGCCGGCAAACATAATGCAGAACATGAAAGGGTTCGGGTGGGACATTGAAAGCCTCGTAAAGCAGAAAAAATGGGCTTTTGTTGATGCCTCAATGCAGGATACCACTGAGCTCGAAAAAGGGCATTATGACCTGGGCGCGCTTCTTGCAAGAGTGGAGAACGCAGTGAAGAAGACTAAGGCAAAGCGCATCGCAATCGACTCCATGTCAGCGCTGTTAGCAAGGTACGCGGATGTTGGATTGGTGAGAAGTGAAATGTACCGCATCACCGAACTGCTTGGGAGTATGGGGGTCACTTCGATTATCACGGCGGAGAGGATGACTGAAAACGAGAGCGCCTCCCGCTTTGGGGTGGAGTCCTTCGTCACCGACAATGTAATTGTCTTATCCAATGCGCTCAACAGTGCAGGGGAAAGGGAGAGGTCGATTGAGGTACTCAAGTATCGCGGCGCACCCCATTCGAACTTCCAACTACCGTTCGAAGTGGATTCGCACGGAATACTGGTTTTTCCGAAGCCTGTCCTGGCACTTGATGCAAAGGGATTCAGCTACAAGGAGAGCTGCGGCATCCCCTCCATTGACAAACTGTTCTGTGGCGGCGTATACACTAATTCTGTCACGCTGATCACGGGCACGAGCGGAACGGGCAAAACAGTGATGGCAATACAGTTCGTACTTGGCATGCTGAAGAAGAAACAGGCGTGCCTTTATATTAGCTTTGATGAGAGTAAGGAACAGATAATGAGCATAGCAAAGGGCTTCGGCTGGGACTTGGAGAAGTATGAGAAAACCGGGTTCCTTACGTTCATCTGCCGCAGCCCGAGGAGACGCTGCTCGCTTAAGCTGCTAAATGACGTACATAGAATCATAAAAAGAAAAAAGATAAAACGCGCAGTCGTGGATTCTATTACGGCTATGCGGGATGCTGTTCCTGAAGCGGAATTCCGCGAATTCAACAGGAGTCTTATCACCTACTTTAAGAAGATGAATGTGAACATGGTGGTTAACGCCTCCACAGCCGCTCTAGTGGGGTCGAAAGAGATAAGCGAGCCCCATCTTTTGAGTATGACGGACAACATAATGCTTTTGAGGTATGTAGAGGAGAACGGAAACCTGAGCCGTGTGATGACTGTCCTGAAGACACGCGGCAGCGACCATGACAAGAGGCTGTGGAAGTATGAAATTGGCTCAAAGGGGGTCAAGATGATAGAACCAATGAGCGAATACTCTGAGATTCTTAGCGGGATTGCCAAGAGAAAATAGCCTTACCCTGCCTTGCGCTTCCTTTTTCTTCCAAGAAGCAGCGGCAGCATAACAAAGACAGTTGTCCCTTTTCCTACTTTGCTTTCAACCCAGATTCTCCCCTTGTGCTTGGCGATTATTGCATGGCTGATTGCGAGCCCGAGCCCAGTCCCCCCGTAGTTGCGCGTAATCGTCTGGTCTGCCTGCTGGAACTTCTCGAACACGCGCCCAAGGTATTCCTCGCTCATCCCGATGCCCGTGTCGGTGACGCTCACAAGCGCGTTTTTCCCGGAGACCTTGCTTTCAACTGATATGCGGCCCCGCTCGGGCGTGAACTTTACAGCATTTCCGATGAGGTTTGAGAACACTTCCTTCAGCCTCATCCCATCCCCTCGTATCACCATCTTTCCTGCTGGGAAGCTGGCCTTGAGCGAAATCTTCTTCCTGCTTGCAGCCTCTATTGATTCGTTGACCGATTCCCGCAGCACCGTGCCCAAATCCATGTCTGCGAAATAGTACTTCAGGTTAGCCCCCTCGATTTTCGACATGAGCAGTACGTCGTCGATAAGCCGCATGAGGCGCTTGGAGTTCCCAAGAATCATCTCGAGACTCTCGCGCTGCCTCTTGTTTATCTTGCCGTACTCCCCAGTGAGCCAGAGCTCGGACTGCATCTTGATGGGCGTGAGCGGGGTCTTCAGCTCGTGCGTGGTGGTGCTGAGGAACTCGTTCTTCACCTTCTGCGCCTTCAACAGCTCGGCTGTGCGCACCTTGACCTCGTTCTCAAGCTTCGCCGCGTACTCCTTCCTCATCTTCTCCGCGGCCATAGTAGGGCGCAGGTCGTGGAACAGCACCGCGACACCCGTTATCTTTTTACCCTTCCTCATCACGGAGGTATGAATCTCCATGGGGACATGAGTATCATCCTTGAATACTATCTCGATAGGATACGGAGCAGAGGTGCGGCCTGCGATAGTCCCCATGAAATGCCTTGCGACAGTGAACCTGCTCTTCAACGCAAGCGCGCGGATTGTGAGCGCGTTCTTCCCGACTAAGTCCTCATTAGAGTAACCTGAAACTTCCACTAGCTTGCGGTTTAGGTATTGAACAGTCCCTTTCGAATCCAGCATCATGACAGGCTCCGGCACGGAGTCCAAAAAGACGCGGAACTTCTCCTCGCTCGCCCTCAGCACATCCTCCGCCTTCTTGCGCTCGGTGACGTCCCTGAAGACCCCAACCATGAACGACTTGCCGTTGATTTCAATAGGAGCAGTGTTTATTTCTACGGGAATCCGCTTCCCTTTTTTTGTTAAGACCTCGCTTACAACAATATCCTGCTTGCCTTCCGCCTGCCTCTTGAAGCCCTCCATCGTCTCCTTGCGCATGTCCTTCGGGTGCAATTCATCCGCCCGCATAGAAAGAATGCGTTTCCTAGAATACCCGGTAAACACTTCAGCCCGAACGTTGCAGTCAACAAGCTTGTGTGTTTTTGTGTCCGCAACAAAAACAGCGTCATTGCTTCCCTCGAAGAACGCCTTGAACCTCCCCTCGCTCGCCCTCAGCGCGTCCTCCGCTCTCTTGCGCTCGGTGACGTTAATGAAGACGCCGGCTGTTGAAATGAATTTGCCACCATGCATTATAGGCCTGGCGCTCCCGCGTAACTGTATCTCCTTTCCATTTTTAGCGATGAAAACAGTTTCAATTCCGGAGACTGTTATCCCTTTAGTGACTCGCTTTAAGAGGCCCATGCAATGCGGGAGGTGATCCTTCCGGATAATGTCTGGGAGAGTGAGTCTTTTCAAATCCTTGTCAGTGTACCCAAATGTCTTCCTCCATTCGGAGTTAACATAAAGAAACTTGCCCTTAGCATCGACTGATTGTATCAACACTTCGGCAGAGTCGAGCAATTGCTTGTACTCCCGTGTTCTTTCCTCCAGCTTTGTCTCCGCTCTCTTGCGGTCGATTACTCGCCCCAGCCTCTCTGAAACAAGGCTCAAAAGTTCTTTTTCTGGATTTAAAAACCGCCGTGCCCCAGGCAATTTCTTCAAATAACAAACTTCAACAAAACCAGATTTTACTCCATTGGTTTTAAGCACGGAGTGCATGCACCATTTAGTCTTCTTAAAATTCTTTGTCTTGAACTCGGCCCCTTCAAACATTACCCGCGCGCATGCAGCCTCAGGGCACTGGAATGCACTAGACAGCAATTTCGCCGTTTCTGCCAAAAGCCGTTCAATAGGATAATCGCGCTCAACAATCTTGCCGAGGCCGGACAGGCAAGCCAATTCCTTAACCCGTTCGGCTAGAGCCATTCTTGTTTTCTTTTGTGCAGCGAGTAATCTTCGGGCTGAAACAGAGCCCGTCTCTTCTCCGCGCCCCTTACCCTCGCGTTTACCCCGTGTCATACTACCATCAGCAAACAATGGATTACAGGCGTATAAAAAGCTACTTTAACAAGTGAGCGAAGTCGCCTGCCATCTTGCCCTTGGGAAAAACCCTGCCGTTCTTGGCTTGAACCGGCATCTTGTAGAGTTCTGCAACGCGCATTAGCTCGCTTAAGTCCACGAACTTGTCTATGAACAGTATCGGGTAGTCGCCAGCAGGTCCTCGCTCTATCTTAACAGAGAACTCCTGGAACTGGCTCATGCCAGACCTACGGACCTTAATGTCAATCTTCCCCTTTGAGATAATCTCTTTTGGAGAAGGGATTTCCTCATCCATGCTTCCACCCCGCAAAAAGAACGCTGCCCAAGCCCAGTGAGAGGAGCAGTAAAGCCGGTCCGCAGCAGGAAGAGCCCCCAGAGGATTCAACGCAGTCCCGTGCCTCGTACCAGCAGTCATCATAACACGCCTTCACGTCCGCTGTCCCCGAGACCTCGCAGTTGCTCGTGCACGTGCCGAACATGAGGTAACAGGAAGAAGAGTAAGAGGTCTCGCAGGCGAGAGCGAGCTCCCTGCATTCCTTCTGGCACTGGGCGAACTGCAGCCTTTTGGGAGTAGAATAGCTGCACCCGCCTCCCTGGACAAGCGTTCCGCCCACTTGGGCACAGCAGGAGTCAAAGCACTGTACCCCCTGTGCGTCGCATTCGGGCTTAAGCCCGTAAGAGAAAAGCGGCAGCAATAATAGGAAGAACAGCACAAAACGCTTCATCAAGACACCAGTATGGGGTTTGGCTCCAGCGAATATAAAGCTTAGCCGCCCAAACACCTATATAGGTGTGGAAACCCTTTCCGACGAGAGCATAATAATTGGGCTCGAAGATAGTCAAAAAACCGAAAAGCTTTTATTAAAGTAACAGGCTAACCATAGTCGAATCGCGTCTTCTAGATTGCTGCCTACGTGGCAGCGGAAAACTGGTCGCCTTGCCAGCGCGTTCGCGCGCGCTGGCCTATTTTTGCTTACGGCGCGCAAACATGCTTTTATACTGGGTAATGCATAGTCTATTCTAGTGATGTGCATGATGGCAGCTAATACTGTGAAAAGCGAGGGGGTTACTACGCTTCCTGCTTCTTATGAGAAAGTTTTCAACATTGCCCTAGAAAGGCAGGGGCTCAAGGGACCTAAGGAAACGGTTAAGGCAAGTGACCCGGCAGCTGTTAAGAAAGAGGTCATGAAAAGAGTTATGACCATGATGGGCAGTGAGGAAAGCGAGCCTAGGGTTGTTGAAAAAGAGGACAAGGTTGGCTTAGAGTATGTTTCCGCAGAGGACATTACCTGCATTATCGGGAATAAAGGAGACGTTACTTGGAATGGCGGAGAGACCGACGCAATACTCATTGTTTTGGATGATGTCACGCAGTACAAGGAGTATGATGACGACCAAGAGATTTCTTTCAGGGCAGTAGTCGGAGATCGCGGCGGAATGCTGGTTTGGGAAGGCAGCAAGATCTGGGTTCAGGATGATGATGGGAACAGGATGGAGTTCTTTAAAAAGAAGTTCGCTGAGAGGAAAGTAATTCCCGCTGAGGGAGTTACTCAGGAGCAGGCGGAGGACTCTTGTAATAAGCTGTTAATGGCTTATGCTCCGAATGATGGAAACGTTTGGGAGCAAGCGCTTTTCGATGAAGAGAGTGTTGTGGGAAACAACCACATCGAATTCATGGATTATTACATGAGGTGATGTTTATGACGCCGAAAGTAAAAGCATCAGCACAGCAAAACCCGGTTAAGGCAGTCCAGAAGACCACGCAGGAACGCATGGTGGACATAATCGAAAGGGATAACCCAGACTTGCAGAAGATGGACGCGTGGAAAGCGATGTCTGCTGAGGAAAAGGCGGACTGCGCTCGAACCGAGATGGAGATAATGGTGATGGCGTCTTGGGAGCATGATTCTACAAAGACAGTTGAACTGGACCGGTTGAAGTCAAAGGATTCGGAACAGAAACTAAGTGATGAGGAATTGAACGTCGCGTACCACAAGGTAAGAAAGTACCAGGTTCAATTGATTGCAAGATTTGAGAGGGATAATCCTGTCGAGGCAAGCAAATGCAGTGACAGGAGAGCGCTTTACGAGAAAGCAAGAGAGTTCATGATAGATGAGATAAAGAATTCGCCTAAGGAAAACGCGGCCAAGGGCGGCTACTTCAAAGCAAACAAGGACAGAGTAGAACCGGAATACAGGGAACAAGGAGGAGGCAGAAGCGACTATGATTTCGCTGAACTAAAAATAAGCACCCCGTACTCCCAGAGGAACAAGGAGGTTTCACGCGAACTAGAACGTGAAGCTAGGGACATTGCCGGAGAGCAAACACAGTTCAGTGGCGGGCTTAGGCAAGGCGAGGTCGCGAGGAGCAAGTACTTGGAACTGGAATACGCGCATTTCATAGAAAACGCTCATGACTCCACGCTTTTACATGCTTATAAAAGATCCAAGCAGAAAATGGGTGTCAGTCAAGAACAGATGCGGGCAGAACGCGAGTATCAGGAACAAACAAACAGAATACGCTTGGCAGAGCAGGGAACCGCTGACGTCCTAGAGGGCAAGGGCGGGTGGAGCGCGGGCGTTGCCTGAGCCATCTCACCCCAAACCATTCTTTTTATATTCTGGAATGCATAGTCCACACTAGTGGTTACTATGATGGCGGCGAATACTGTTAAGGAAGGGGGCGCAATCACCCTTCCTGCTTCTTACGAGAGAATATTCAACATGGCCTTGGAAAGGCAGGGCCTAAGAGGGCCTGATGAGACTGTTAATGTAAGCAGCCCGGCCCAGGTAAAAAAAGAGCTGATGGCGAGGGTGACGAACCTTTTAGACCAAAACGCCAGGATTACTGACAAAGAAGGAAAAGTCGGGATAGACTACAGGACGCACGAGGGAGTTGCTTGTGTTGTCGGAGAGAAAGCAGAGATTACTTGGGCGGGAGTTGAAACCGATGCCGCCCTCATTGTTTTAGATGACGTGACCCAGTACCGAGAGTACGATAGGAAGGGAAAGACTTGTTTCAGCGCTGTTGTCGGAGAACGCGGTGGAATTTTTGTTGTGGACGGCAAGAAGGCATGGGTCGAGGACGATGACGGGAACAGGATGGAGTTCGTGAGGAAAAAGTTCTCTGAAAGGACGGTCACTCCTGTAAAAGGATTCACTCAAGAGCAGGCGGAGGACTCGTGCAACAAGATAGTGATGGCGTACACTCCTGATGACGGTAACGCTTGGGAGCAAGCTTTGTTTGATGAAGAGAGCGAGGTGCAGAACGACCACCTGGAGTTCATGCACTTCTTCATGGGAGGGTGATTTTCATGGTCCCGGCAGTAAAAGAAGCGCCTTCGGCTGACAAGCAAGCCCTGAAGCCACAGCAGGAAATGGGAGAGAGGGCGCTGGAGCGGAAGATGATAGACGTTTTTGAAACAGACAACCCCTCAGTTAAGGAAATGGACTCCTGGCACGTGTTAAGCGAGGCCGAGCAAGCAGAGTACGCGAGGATTGAGATGGAAGTGCTCCTCATGGAATCACTGCAGCACGATTACAGCAAGGAGGGAGTGGAGAAGTACACCAGGCTTGAGAGCAACGACCCCGAAATCGCGTTCAGTGACGAAGAGGTTTATGACATGTACATGGGGGCAAGGCAGCAGCAGGAGGAAATGATAAGCATTTACCGTGATGAGAGGCCGCTGGAAGCAGAGCAGACTAACGAAAGGCATTTCCTGTACGAGCGCGCTCGCGAGTTCATGGTCCAAGAGATTAAGGAATCGCCAAGAGAGAACATGGCCAAAGGAGGGTACATGCGGGCCAACACCCCAAGAGTAGAAGC
>Ga0272442_10007595_pt1 | contig 13969 bp, 17 predicted proteins | sample SSMForm2O_FD_200262 | JGI IMG/M metagenome (GOLD analysis project Ga0272442, IMG submission 200262) | Marine sediment archaeal communities from Little Sippewissett salt marsh, Falmouth, MA, United States - SSM-Form-2O | ecosystem: Environmental > Aquatic > Marine > Wetlands > Sediment ...
TTACTTTTGTTAATTAATTGCTCAGGATTTGTAATTATTCTTTAAATTAATAATTTAAAATAAGTTTATATTTCAGAATTAAAAGTATTTATCAAAGCCATATAATCTCCTAAGATTTATTAATTTTTTAATTTAATATTATTAATTTTTCATTAATTAAAATAATTTTAAATCTTTTACAATCTTATCTTTCCTTGTTGCCAGTCTCTTATAATCATTTTAGAAGTTCTATCTAAATCTAATTCATCTCCTTTTAATAAATGCCTTCTTTTTAATGAAATTTCTTTTAAAATCTCTTCACTTGTTTTATTTTCTATTAAAACATTATAAAAAGATTCTGAATTTTTCTGAAATAACTTAATGATATTTTCTGCAATAAATTCTGGATTTTTTATTTTCTCAGGATTCCTCGCACCTATTAAAGAATATCTAATTTCATCTTCTTCTTTTAAGGGGATAACCCCTGGAGAATCAATAAGCTTAATTTCATTTGTTGCTTTAATCCAATGAATTCCATGAGTAGTTCCTGCTTTTTTAGATACAATTGCCTTTTTTTTAGGAGATAAAAGATTAATCACAGAAGATTTCCCAACATTAGGATATCCTAAAACCCCAACAACAATCTCTGCTTTTGTTTTTCTTTTTAAAGGATTAATCTCTTCAGACTTTCCATGCCTCTTGAATATTTTTTTTATAGAAGATAATAAAATCTTTTTATTATATTTGTTTTTTGATGAAATAAAAACAACCTCTCCTTTATCTTTTAATTTTTTAATTTGTTTTTTTATTTTTTGTTTAGAAACTAAATCCATTTTATTAATAACAAAAATAACAGGCCTTCCAACTTCTTTAATAAGTTTTTCAACTTCTTCATTTCTTGATAATTCAATTAACCTTGCATCTAATATTTCTAAAACCAAATCAGATTCTTCAATAATCCTTTTAATTAAATCCCAATAAGGTTCTATATTGCTTTCTTTAAATTTTTCTTTTCTCATAAATCTAATAAAAAAATAGAATTAATAAATATATGGAATTAGATAATTTTAAATAAAATTCTAAACCCTTAAAAACACAATTATTTATTATATAATATGAAAAAACCAGAACTTTTAGCACCAGCAGGAGATTTTAAATCTCTAATAACTGCAATAAATGCAGGAGCAGATGCAGTTTATTTAGGATTAAAAGAATTTTCAATGAGGGCAAGAGCTAAAAATTTTAAAATATCTGATTTGCCTAAAATAAAAAAATTAACAGATTCAAAAAAACCAAAAATAAAATTATATTTAACATTAAATACTATAATTTATGATAATGAATTAAAAAAAGCAGAATCTATTATAAAAAAAGTAAAGCCTTATGTTAATGCAATTATTTGTTCAGACATTTCTATAATGTTATTATGTAAAAAATATAAAATTCCATTTCATATATCTACTCAATGCTCTGTTTCAAATTCAGAAACAGCTAAATTTTATAAAAAATTAGGAGCAGAAAGAATTGTTTTAGCAAGAGAACTAAATATAAAACAAATTAAAAAAATTTCAAAAATAATACCAGTAGAAGTTTTTGCACATGGAGCCTTATGTGTTTCAATATCAGGAAGATGTTTTTTATCTCAACACCTTTTTAATGAATCTGCAAATAGGGGGAGATGCATTCAACCATGCAGAAGATATTATTATGTTAAAGATGAACAAGGAAAAGAATTAAAAATTGACAATCATCATATTTTTTCTGCAAAAGACCTTTGCACTCTTCCTTTTATTGAAAAATTAAGATTTGTTGCCTCACTCAAAATAGAAGGACGTTCAAGAGAACCAGAATATATTGATTCTGTTGTTAGAATTTATAGAAAAGCAATTAATAAAAAATTAACAAAAAAAGAAATAGAAAACTCCTTAAAAGAATTACAAAAAGTTTATAATAAAGGATTTTCATCTGGATTTTACATTAAAATGCCTACATCTGATGATTTTTCAGATGTTCAGAATAGCAAAGCAACACAAAAAAAACAATTCATTGGAAAAATATCTCATTATTATAAAAAGATTAATGTAGGGTTATTAAAAATAAATACTGGAAATTTAAAATTAAATGATAATATTTTAATAATTGGAAAAACAACAGGATTGAAAAGACACCAAATAAAATCAATGCAAATTAATCATAAACTTGTAAAAAAAGCAAGAAAAGGAGAAGAAGTTGGTATTAAAATGCCTTTTTGTAGAAAAGGAGATGAAATATATTTAATTATTAAAAATTAATTAAATCTTTTTTATTAGGATTAATATAAAAATCAAGTCTATTAATTATAGACCCATTTCACTTTTATACATATCTCATACTCTTTTGAGATATATTTAAACATTATTATATTTAGATATAATCTACATTATTCCTCACAAATTCTTTTAAACATGAATATTCTTTAAAATATATGAATATTCAGAGAGTAAAACAAGGTGCAAAGATAACACTTTATAATGGGGTTTTTATGATTATTTTTGGATTATATACTATTTTTTTCAGTGAATTTAATATGAAAAATAGTTTTACTGCTATATCTGGGATATGGATACTTTTTGCTAAATACAATCCAAAAATATCTGTTTTATTTATTCTTTTAAACATTATCATTGGTATTTTTCTTATCTCCTTTGGGATTATAATTATTTATTTATCCTACTTTATTATAAAAAGAAAAGAAAAAATAACCTGGGTTGTGATGTTTTTTTCAGGAATAATTGCTTGGGGCGGGCTTTTAATAATAAATATATTAATAAAAAACATATTTTTAATTATTTTATCTTTTATAGGATGGTTAAGTTTTGTAATTGGAATGTTCATACCAATAAGATATTATTTAGAAAAAAAGTATAGAGAATATTAAAATGAATCAGGATTCACCTTATCTTCCAGAAGAAGGAATTATTTTTATAGATAATTGTGTGTTTAATGGAAAAGAAAATACATATAATCACAAAAACATTGATTATCATAAAAGAATAAATTTTTTTAGAAGCGATACAAAATATCATAAAATATTTAGAAGAATTTTATTAAAAAGAAATAATTGGCTCACAATTCCTGAAGTTATTGAAGAATTTGAAGATGGGATTAAAGGTTTAGAAGGATTTATTAAATCAATAAATTCTTGTATGGGATATTATAAAAGATTTCGTAAATTTAAATCAAAAAACTCTTTTGAAGATTATGATAATGCAAAAGGACTCAAAAAAACCCTTGGTTTATTAATAAAAGAAAAAAAAAGATTAGATAAAATGTTGCATCAAGATTTCGTAGATGCAACACAAAATATGACTTTAGAAATGCAATGTAAATTTAAAGAATTATATCCTATTGTGAGAAATACTTTTTTATCAAAAGGAGGAGAGCCTCATAAAAGAGATACTGATTGTAAATTAATAACTACAGCATTAGTATATTCAGAAGATTCTCAAGTTTATCTTATGTCTTTTGATAGAATTTTATTAAAAACTTTTTCTGAAGCAATTGAAAAAATTACAGATTTTCCAGAACCTAATTTTATAATAAGAAACTCACAAGTATTAACTACAAAAGAATATCTCAATATTCATAATAAAGTATTAGTCCATTAGAATCTCTTAAAAAAAATCTATCTCCTTCATTATTCCATATATTTTTTGAAATTTGTTTAAAAGATTCATTTGCTTTTAATTCTATTTTAAAAAAATGATTAGCATTATCTTTAACTTCTAAATCTTCGCATTTAAAATTACAATTATTTTTTAAAATAAAAAATTCTTCATTATAATCTAATTCTAAAAGTTCAATACAAAAAGCACATTTATCTTTGCTTTTTTTCCATAAACCTAATTCATTTTCTCTTGCAAAATTTTCAGCAATAATTAATTTGTCTTCATATTTTAGATTATTATTCATAAAAAGGGTTCCTAAGCCTTTTTGCAAAATATCTGCATTAATTAACTGACTTTCAAAAAAAACATACCTTAATTTTCTATTATATTTGTCCTCATCTTCAATATCTCTTAAAACATAAATAGATTTATTTTCTATTGTTTTTAAATAATCAAAAGCCTCTTTATATCCTTGTTTGCCTTTTTCAGGGGTATTGACTCCTAATAATCTTATTCTTTCATTATCAATATCTAAAGTATCTCCATCAATTACTTTAATAACAAAAGCCTTTTTCTTAAGATATCCTATTTTTTGTTGATTATCTTCTAAATAATAACTTAAAAAACCTAAAAAAATAATTAAAATTATAAAAATAAACAACCTCTTTCTCATAAATATATATGTTTCAAAAATAATTAAACTTTATTATATAATAATTTAATTAAAATTTTTTAAATAATATCATAATAGCAATATCCTAATAAATGAGTCTAAAAAACCTTAATATACCTTCTTTAAAACTTAATCTAAACAATAATAGCAAGATTTTTAAATAAAGTTTTTCAATAAACTCTATGGCAAAAGTAAGAATCAAATTAAAAAGCACAAATATAGATGAATTAAATGATTTATGTTTAAAAATAAAAGAGCTTGCATCTAAAGCAGGAACCCCTATAAGTGGGCCAGTTCCTTTACCAACAAAAAAGCTTAAAATAACAACAAGAAAATCTCCTTGTGGAGATGGAACTGCTACATTTGATAACTTTGAAATGAGAATACATTCAAGATTAATTGATATTCCTGCAGATGACAGAGTCTTACATCAGATAATGAGAATTTATATACCTAGAAGTGTTACAATAAAAATCGAAATGAAAGATTAAAACTATTCTTTTATCCCATAAATATTGCCTGTTTTTTCAATATTTTCAAGCATTTTCTTGTTTTCTAAAGGAGATTTATTCTGTTCAACAAGAACTTTTCTTGCCTTAATAAAAGCATCACATAATTTCAAATTTAAAGGGCAATTAACTTCACAAGCCTTGCATAAATTACATTCAAAAATAATTTTTTCATAGTTCTTTTTATCTAAAATAATTGCCTTGCCTCTTGGAGAATATTGCTCTTCTCTCATTATTTTTAAAACAGGACAAATGTTTTTGCAAAAACCACATCTAATACATTTTTCAACTATTTCATTTATTTCTTCTTTAGCATTATCACTTTCTATTGTCATCTTTATCTCCTTTACCAAACATATTTCCCATAACTCCTCTTACTAATTTTTCCTCATCTTCTGATAATTTCCCTCTTTTTTCAATTTTATTATCTAAATTATCAATATTAAAATCATTAGTATCTTTAATTTCATTATTTTCTTTTTTTGGAATCTCTGTGTTCTTAAACATCTCCTCACTAATTTTTTTTGGAATATCTTTTGCAATATCTTCTATAATTTTCATTTTATCCTTACTTAATTCAGAATCAAAAGTATCTTCATAATCTTTGATTATTTGTTTAATTTCTAAAGATTCTTTTTCAATCTCTTCTGCATTTTTAATTAAAGATTCCATCTTCTTTTCAGGAGATTCTTTTTTCTTTTTTATCTTATAAGTTTCAAATATTCCTCCTTCCACTCTTATTAGTTTATTTTTATTAAATTTATTAAAAGGATCATATCTTAATTTTACTCTTTGTATAACTTTCATATCAAAACCCTCAGTAAATTCTTTTTTAACTAATCCTATCCCAAAGAGATTTGTTTTAATATTTTTCTTTTTAAGAAATTCTAAAATTTCTTGCCTTTTTTCTTCTTCATCATCTTTAAAAATAGGATAAACAACCCCAGAACCAAGATTAGCAAAATAAAAAATTCTATTTTGTTCTAAATAATTTATAAATTCTTCAAGATTGTCAAAAAAGAATTTTCCGTTTTCTATATTATAATATTCATTTTTATATAACATAAAAAATAAATTATCTCTTATTTTTAATATATCTCCATTTTTTATTTTTCCCCTATCTGAATCAAATCCAACTAAAAGATGATATTTTTCAGGAAGATTTAAAATTTTAGATAGTTCTTTTGAAAAAAGTTCAAGAGAAATAACTTCTTTTTCAAGTTTTAATCTTCTTGTAATTGATAAAACTTCTTCTAATTTATCAGATTGAAATACTGATAAAGTTCTATTTATTTTAGGGATAATTTTTAATTTTGCTCCTGCAATAATACCATTTATGCCCTCCATACCGCAAACATCCTTTACATCTGATTTACTTATTTTTATTAAATCTCCTCTTCCATTAATAAAATCAATTTCTTTAATCCAATCACTCATATCTCCATATCTCATTGATTTATTATCAGAAGCATTAGTAGCAATCATCCCACCTAAACTTGAAATTCCATGATTTAATGGATTAATTGGAAATTCAAAATTAAAAGAGTTTAATTTTTCATTTAATTCTTTTAATGTAACTCCTGCTTCTACATAAATGCTATGGTTTGCTTTATCTAAATTTAATACTTTATTCATTTTACTTACATCAATTATTAAAGAATTATTAGGAATACATCCTCCAACTAAGCTTGTTCCTGCTCCTCTTGGAACAATATCTAAATCTGCTGTTTTAATAAAGTCTTTTATTTCTTTTATTGTTTTAGGAAAAACAACTTTCTCTGCTTTTCCAATTAATCTTGAGGCATCTGTTTCATAACATGTAATTTCTTTTTTATTCATTTTAATTAATTAATATTTCCTCTTTATTTTCTTTTTTAATTTTTAATGCTTTCCCTAAAACATCTGATAATTCTAAGATTTCAATATCTTTAGTATTATTTTTTAAAATTTCATAATTATCTAAAGAAGTTACTATAATTTTTTTTATTCCTTTTCTTTTTGCCTGCAATATTCTCTCTTTAGCAATTTTATTTGCTAATTCTGGATTAATTCTATAGAGTCCTCCGCAACTTCCACAACAAAAACTATTTTCTCTTGAATCTTCAAATTCTTTAATAGAATATCCTAATAATTCCAATATTTTCCTTGGAGATTCATAAATTTGAGAATATCTTCCTAAATAACAATTATCATGATAGCCAATTTCCTCATCAGATTTATTTTTTATTAATCTTGGTTTTTTTTCTAATTTATCTAAAATCAAATCCCAAATATTTAAAATTTTTAAATCAAAATCAGGTAATTTTTCATATTCTTTAAACATTCTAAAACAAGCAGGACAAGTTGTGAAAATTTCTGTTATTCCGTTTTCTTTAAATAAATGAAGATTTTTTCTCATTGTTTTTCTTGATTCAATTTCATAACCTGATTCTAAAAGAGCCAAACCACAACAAGAACTATTTAAAACAACAAAAGGGATTTTAAGTTTTTCAAATATCTTTTTATATAATTCTAAATACTCTTTAAACTTAATACTTGAGCATCCTGGATAATATAACACATCATTCCTTTGAAATATTGAAAATATCCCCATTTTTCATTAATTTATATTATATAAGTTTTAAGAAGATATATAAACCTAAATATAGATATTAGAAAATATAATTCAGATATAAACTCTTTAAGATAATAATTGAGTAAGCCGCCATCGCATAGTGGTATTGCACACGATTGGAAATCGTGGCCCTTTGGGCTCCTGAGTTCGATTCTCAGTGGTGGCGTTTTTTAATTAAACCTTAATAAAAATATATCAATAATCTATTAAAATCATTAATTATCAAAACATTTAATTATTATATTTATCTTATAAATAAATGAAAAAAATAAAAGAGATGAATACTATTGAAAAAACACATTTTTTTATAATTATTTTTGTAAGATTTGCTACGATTCTTGCTTTTTTAAGTGCATTATATACTTTAAATTGGCTAATTGTTGCAATAACTTTTATAAGTTTTATTCTTACATTTGGCTCTGAAATTTTTGAAAAAAAATATAAAATAGATATTCCAATTGAATTAGAAATTATAATTATTATTTTTATATTTGCTTCATTAATTTTAGGAGAAGTTCATGGTTATTATACTAAATTCTGGTGGTGGGACATTATTCTTCATGCAGGAGCAAGCATTGCCCTTGGATTTACAGGATTTTTAATTTTATTTATTTTATATAAAGGAAAAAAAATTAATGCAAAACCCTGTACAATTGTTATTTTTTCTTTTTGTTTTGCATTAGCATTAGGTGCTCTATGGGAAATATTTGAATTCTCAATGGACCAGATTTTTGGATTTAATATGCAAAAATCAGGATTAATAGATACTATGTGGGATTTAATTGTAGATTCTTTAGGTGCATTAATAGCATCAATAACAGGATTTATTTACCTTAAAAAAGGAAAAATGCTTATTATTGATAATATAATAAAACAATTCATAAAAGCAAATAAATTTTTATTTAGGTAAAAATTATCGAAACCTATAAAAAAGAAAACTTCTTTTATATTAAATGTTAAATGAAATTTTACAATATAGTCTTTGGAATAATACTTTAAAAAATTATTTTTTATTTATTTTTATATTTTTAGGACTTTTGATTATTTTTAAAATATTTGAGAAAATAATAATAAAAATATTTAAAAAAACAGCCAAAAAAACCAAAATAGAAGTTGATGATATAGTAATAGATTTTTTAAGTGGAATTAAATTTCCTTTTTATATTTTTATCTCTCTGTATATTGCTTCAAGATATATCTTATTGCCTTTAATAATAAATAAAATTCTTTATTATATTTTAATTATAATCATAGTTTTTTATTCAGCAAGAGGAATAATAAAAATAATTGACCATTTTGTTAATAAAGAAATAATAAAAAGAACAACAAAAGATACTATTGAAAATACTTCTATGATAAATGTTTTAGGTTATATTGTAAAAGTTGCTATATGGATTATTGCTTTATTAATGGTTTTATCAAATTTAGGAATAGAAATAACTCCTTTAATAGCAGGATTAGGTGTTGGAGGAATTGCAATTGCATTAGCTTTACAAACAATTTTAGGAGATTTATTTAGTGCATTTGCAATTTATTTTGACAAACCCTTCAAAGAAGGAGATTTTATTATAATTGGTAAGGATATGGGAGTTGTAAAAAAAATAGGAATAAAAACAACAAGAATACAAACTCTTCAAGGACAAGAACTTGTGATTTCTAATAGTGAATTAACAAACTCAAGAATAAATAATTATAAAAAAATGGATGAAAGAAGAATTTTATTTGCATTTGGAGTAGAATACTCAACTTCTTTAAAAAAACTAAAAAAAATTAATAATATAATCAAAGATATTTTTAAAAATGTAAAAAATGCAAGATTAGATAGAATCCATTTCAAAGAATTTGGAGACTTTAGTTTAAATTATGAAGTAGTTTATTATGTTAAAAGTCCAGATTATAATACTTATATGGATATTCAACAGGAAATTAATTTTAAAATAAAAGAAGCATTTGAAAAAGAAAAAATAAATTTTGCATTCCCAACACAAACTATTTTTTTAGATAAGTAAAATTATTTATATTAAAAATCAAACCCCAAGGTTTATAAAGCCGGTTCTTCCTCTAATTACATGATTAAGGGTTAGTAAGAAAACAGTTATTAAAACTCGCTATTTCTTACAATAAATAAAAAAGTCCATTACAGGCTTGATATTATACATTAAACATAAAAGTTAGTCTCAACTAACACAATAACAATGGAAAAATTTAGAAAATTGGGTTTAATTGAACCTATATTAAAATCTATAAAAGAACACAGATTCACCCAACCTAGTGAAATCCAGGAAAAATCAATTCCTTTAGTTATACAAGGACATGATATATTAGCAGGAGCAGCAACAGGCTCTGGAAAAACATTAGCTTTTGGTTCAGGAATTTTACAAAATACAAAAACAGGAGATGGAATCCAATCTTTGGTTTTAACACCCACAAGAGAATTAGCAGAACAAATTACTCAATCATTAGAAAAATTTTCAAAATACAATCCATTAAGAATAATCCCTGTTTATGGAGGAGTTTCAATTAATCCACAAATAACAGCATTAGAAACAGCAGATGTAGTTATAGGAACTCCAGGAAGAATCTTAGATCATATTGAAAGAAGAACAATTAATTTAACAAAAATAAAATCTTTGGTTTTAGATGAAGCAGATAGAATGTTAGATATGGGATTTATTGATGATGTAAATAGAATTATTGAACAATGTCCAAAACAAAGACAAACAATGATGTTTTCAGCAACATTAGATTGCGATATTGATTTTTTAGCTAAAAAATATACAAATAATCCTAAAGAAGTTTCAGTTCAGCAATATGTTGACCCTTCAAAACTTGAACAAATTTTTTATGATGTTCCAGATAATTTAAAATTTTCATTATTAGTTTATTTACTAAAACAAGAAAAATCTGATTTAGTTATGGTTTTTTGTGCAACAAGAAGAAATGCAGATTTTGTAAGCAGAAATCTTAGAGACAATAAGATAAATGCAAATGCAATTCATGGGGGATTAAGCCAAACAAAGCGTTCATATCTTTTAGATAGATTTAATAAAGGAAAAACAAATGTTTTAGTTTGCACAGATGTTGCAGCAAGGGGATTAGATATAAAAGGAGTTACTCATGTATACAATTATGACCTTCCAAAACAATCTGAAGATTATATTCATAGAATAGGAAGAACAGCAAGAGCAGGAGAACAAGGAAAAGCTATAAGCATTTTAGCAAGCAGAGATTATGATAGTTTCAGAAAAATTTTAGAAAACCAAGATATTAATATAAAACAAATAGAAATGCCAAGAGTAAATAAAATTATTATAACAAAAAATCAAGATTATAATAAAAGAAGAACAAATAGATATTCTAAAAAAAGAGAATTTAGAGGCAATAGAGAAACAAAATATTCAAACAATAGAAAAAGAAATCAGGGAAATTCAAGATACTCAAATAATACAAGAAACTCAAGATACTCAAATAATACAAGAAATTCAAGAGATACAGAAAATTCAAGATACTCAAATAATACAAGAAATTCAAGATACTCAAGAAATAATTCTCAAAACAAACCAAGAGATTTCAATAGAAACAAAAGTTCAAATAGATATTCTAAAAATAATTTAAAAAGATAAATTAATAATCTTAAAAAGATAACCAAAAGATTTATAAATGAATACATATTCATAATATAATAATGAATACCAATTCATTACAATTAAATTTAATGGAGGTTAAAAATGCCACAAGGAGATAGAACAGGACCTTCAGGACAAGGACCAATGACTGGAAGAGCAATGGGCTTTTGTGCTGGATTTAATTCCCCTGGATTCATGAATAATAGTTTTGGCAGAGGAATGAACAGAGGTTTTGGCAGAGGAATGAATAGAGGATTTAGAAGAGGATTTGGATTTACAAATTTTGTTCCTCAAACAAAAATTACTAAAGAACAAGAAAAAGAAATCCTTAATCAGGAATTAAAGTCCTTAAAACAAGATACAAAAGAAATAGAAGAAAGATTAAAAGAACTTAAATAATCTTTCTAATTATAAATCTTGAAGATAAATATAAAAGTAATTATAAAATGAAAGAAAAAATAGCAGGGATATCAGTATTTGTTAATTTGATTTTAGCAATTGGAAAAATTATAATTGGTTTTATATCAAAATCAGCTTCTGTTTTAGCTGAGGGAATGCATTCTAGTATGGATGTTTTATCATCTGGAATAAGTTTAATTGGAATAAAAATTTCTAAAAAACCAGTAGATAAAAAACACCCTTATGGACATTATAAATTTGAAGTTTTATCTGGATTAATTATAACTATATTTTTATTTTTTACTGGAATTTGGATTATCTATAAAGCTTATCAAGGATTTTTAAATCCAAAGATTATTTCTATAAGTTATTTAGCATTAGGAATAATGTTATTATCAGTTATTTTAAATGAAATAATGGCTCGTTTAAAAATGCATTATGGTAAAAAAGAAAATTCATTAAGTTTATTATCAGATGGTGTTCATGATAAAGTAGATGTTTATACTTCAATAGCAGTTTTAATTGGTTTAATAATTATGCCTTATTGGATTTATATTGATTCGATATTAGCCTTATTAATTGGTTTATATATTTTAAAAGAATCTTTTTCATTAGGAAAAGAAGCAACAGATTCTTTATTAGATGTTTCTGCAGGAGAAGAAATTGAAGATAAAATAAAACAAATTATAAAAAAAGAAAATATTGAAATCTCAGATTTAAAAACTCAAAAAAAAGGCTCTATTGTAACTGCAAATTTAGAAATTAAACTTCCAAATAAAATAAATATTGAAGAAGCAACTAAAATATCTAATTCATTAAAAAAAGATTTAATTAAAAATATAGAACCATTAGAATATGTTGCAATTCAAATAAAAAGCCACAATGTTACTGATTCATACTTTAAACCAAAAGATTTTGTTTCAAAAATTTCTGGAAGAGGTTTTGGTTGGCAGAGAAAAGGTAAATTTAAAGATTTAATTAAAGATGAAGGAAGAGGGCCAGAAGGTAATTGTATATGCCCTAAATGTGGATATAAAATAAAACATAAAAGAGGAACCCCCTGTTCAACAATTAAATGTCCTAAGTGTAAAATAAATTTAACAAGAGAATAAAATACTAAAAAAAGAGATAATTAAAAAAATAAAAATAATATGGTAATGAATATTGGAAAATTAGTATTAGAAAGAAGAAAGGCTAAAGAAATATTTGGAATTAAAGAAGATATAAATTTAAATGATTTAAAGAGTATTTATAGAACTCTAGCTAGAAAAAACCACCCTGATGGAAATAGAAATAATCCTGAAGAAGCTACAAGAAACATGGCAAAAATAAATCATGCTTATGAAATATTATTAAACCCAGAATCAGAAGAAGAAAAACATATAAGGAGGTTTTATGAGAATTTCATAATTTAAAATGCCAAGACCAAGAATTTGCAGAAGAATATTTTTTCAGCCAGAATCAACTTATTTCAAACCAGCAGGAATACCTATGAGAAATTTAATTGAAAATATATTAACTCATGAAGAATTAGAAGCAATTAGATTAATTGATTTTGAAGAAATAGAACAGAAAAAAGCAGCAGAAAAAATGGGAATTTCACAACCAACATTATCTAGATTATTAACTAATGCAAGGAAAAAAATATCAGACTCATTAGTTAATGGAAAAGCAATAAAAATACAAGGAGGAGACTTTAAAATGGTTCAATCAACAATAAGAGGTAGAGGTATAGGAGGTAGAAGAAAATGGCAGCTTTAATTAAAAAATCTAAAAATAAAAGGAGGTATAAAAATGAAAATAGCAATAAGCTCAACAGGAAACAATTTAGAAAGTGAATTGGATGCGAGATTCGGAAGATGTAATTATTTTTTAATTGTAGAAATTGAAGATAAAAAAATAAAAGATTTTAAAGCAATTGAAAATACAGCTAAAGCTCAAATGGGTGGAGCAGGAATAACTGCAGGAGAAATTGTAGCAAAACAAAAAGTTGATGCAATAATAACTGTAAATCTTGGTCCAAGAGCATTTTCTGTTTTTGAACAATTTAATATAAAAATTTATCAAGGAGAAGGCAAGATAAAAAAAGTTGTTCAAGATTTTTTAAATGGAAATTTAAGAGAATTAAATAATGCAAATGGGCCACAGCATGAAGGTTTAAAATAAATCTTAATAAAAATGAAAATAGCAGTTACAGGAGGAAAAGGTGGAACTGGAAAATCCACAGTAGCAACATCCTTAGCAATAGAATTCGCTAAATTTAAAAAGACAATGTTAGTGGATGCTGATGTAGAATGTCCTAATGACCATTTATTATTATCTATAAAAAAGAAGAAATATTCTAATGTTTATCAGCCAATTCCTAAATGGGATTTTAGCAAATGCACAAAATGCGGTATGTGTGCTTCAGTTTGCAAACAAAATGCAATAGTTTTTGTAGATGATAAATATCCTGCATTTGTAAAAGACGTATGTATAGGTTGTAAAGCATGTATGGTTGCCTGTCCTGTAAATGCTATTTC
>Ga0272442_10007597_pt1 | contig 13967 bp, 15 predicted proteins | sample SSMForm2O_FD_200262 | JGI IMG/M metagenome (GOLD analysis project Ga0272442, IMG submission 200262) | Marine sediment archaeal communities from Little Sippewissett salt marsh, Falmouth, MA, United States - SSM-Form-2O | ecosystem: Environmental > Aquatic > Marine > Wetlands > Sediment ...
CCCTTGAAAAACTGCATGAAGAAGTAAAATACCACCCTGTCGGCTTCCACCTTTTGCCCGACCGGTTCACATTAACCCAGCTCCAGAAACTGTATGAAATAATCCTTGACACAAAACTCGACACCAGAAATTTCAGGAAAAAAATCCTGAATATGAAACTACTGAGCGAAACCGATGAAAAACAAAAAAATGTCGCACACCGCGCTGCAAGGCTTTATGAGTTTAACCTTGAAATTTATAACAAACTTGTAAAAGAGGGATTAAACTTCAGGATATAAAATTAATTAAACTTTTGATATCAGCGATTGTCAAAATTCATAAATTCTTTTTATGCATCAAAGTGACCAGGAACTGATCGCGGATTTAAGGAAAGGGGGAAACCAGAATCTGGCCTTCCAAAAGCTCGTGGGAAAATACCAGGAGCGCCTGTACTGGCATATCCGCAAAATCGTCCTTGACCACGACGATGCTGACGACATTCTGCAAAACACCTTTGTAAAAGCGTGGAAAAATATTGGGAATTTCAGGGAAGAGTCCAGCCTGTTTACCTGGTTATACCGCATTGCCACCAACGAATCGTTAACCTTCCTGAATTCGAAAAAAAGGCGAAGTATCCTGCCTATTAACGAGATCAACGACTTCCTTATTGAAAATCTGGAAGCCGACCCTTATTTTGAGGGCGATGAAATACAGAAGAACCTTCAGATGGCTATCCTCCAGTTACCTGAAAAACAACGACTTGTTTTCAATATGAAATATTTCGATGATATGAAATACAACGAGATGGCTGAAATCCTTAATACATCAGTCGGGGCTTTGAAGGCTTCTTTCCACCATGCAGTAAAAAAAATCGAAGGTTATTTTAAGCAACTGGAATAACGCCCTAAAATTTAAACCTTTTTTTAAAATGAAAGTCAAACTGAAAATTAAACAGAAATGAAAGATTTAAGCAAAATTGCGCCAAAATTGTCAAAAATAAAGAAGGAATGCCCTTTTGGCGTCCCTCCGAACTACTTTGATGATTTTAATGCAAAGCTACAGGCAAAAATCGAAGCTGAAATCAAACCGGCAAAACACCGCCCGGTTCTGATCAGATATTTAAAACCAGCCATTGGCATAGCTGCCAGCCTGGCCATTATCTTTATGCTGGTTTATTTGCCTTTAAATAAAATGAACGTTACACAAACGGCTACTACCGATTCCGAATATATCGGGTTCAGCCTCGAAAATGAATACATTGCATTCCTTGAAAACATTGATGTCAATACCTTCCTTTCGGTAATTGAAAATGGTGAAGAAGATCCTGTCAGCGATGAAGGCTTTCTTAATTACCTGTGTGATAACCTGAGTGATTATGATATTTATTTTGAATCGGAATAAAAATTACTAAAATGAAATCTGCAAAGTTTATATTGGTGAGCCTCCTGATATTATCTGTTTTCTCAACTTCATTTGCACAACGGCATGAACGCTCGAAAGAAGACCTTGAAAAATTTAAAGCGATGAAGGTGTCTTTCCTGACTGATAAATTAGAATTAACTCCTGAAGAAGCTCAAAAATTCTGGCCCATTTATAACCAGGCGGAAAAAGAAAACTGGGAGGCACAGAATAAACGTCGGCAAATTGAAATGAAAGTACAGGAAGAGAACGGGAACCTGACCGATAAAGAGATAATTGACCTGATTAAAGAAATGGTCGACACCCATAAAGCGGAAGCTCAACTCAAGGAAAAATACAATAAAAAATACCTTGATGTACTCCCTCCTAAAAAAGTATTAAAATTATACCAGGCCGAACATCAGTTTATGATGAAAATGTTGAGGGAGTTCAGGGACAGGAGGTCTGACAGGGATAAGCCGGAAAATTAATACCAGGCTGATTCAATCAGGTGCTTCTGTGAATACAAAAAGTCAATTGTTTTATTAATCCCTTTATACATTAGGGTGTCGTCTCTTACAAAATCCACTGCCTGCCTGTAACGGTCCATAAGATTTTCAAGGAACGGCGAGGTTTTTGCCGGTCGCCTGAAATCAAGTGCCTGGGCTGCATTGTATAGTTCGATTGCAAGAATTTTCCTGACATTCAAAACAACCTTAAGCGCTTTTGTTGCCGCATTAGCCCCCATGCTCACATGGTCTTCCTGCTCATTTGAAGAAGGGATTGAATCGACAGAAGACGGGGTACAAAACTGTTTATTCTGGCTGACAATGGATGCCGCCGTATACTGCGGGATCATAAACCCTGAATTAATGCCCGGATTCGCGACGAGGAATTCAGGCAGCCCCCTTTCCCCTGCAATCAGCCTGTAGGTTCGGCGCTCTGAAATACTTCCCAGTTCGGCCACTGCAATTGCCAGGAAATCGAGCGCCAATGCCAATGGTTCTCCATGAAAATTCCCCCCCGAGACAATCACATCCTCTTCGGGGAAAACAGTCGGATTATCAGTAACTGAATTAATTTCTGTTTTAATTACTCCGGAAGCATACCTGACTGCATCCTTCACTGCACCATGTACCTGCGGGATGCACCGGAAAGAATACGGATCCTGAATGTGTTGCTTTTTACGGCTTATTAATTCACTCCCTTCAAGAATTTTCCTGAAATTTCCTGCGGTTTCAGCCTGTCCCCGGTGAGGTCTTATCCGTTGAATATTATCAAGGAAAGGCTCGATCAATCCGTCAAAGCTGTCAAGCGAAAGGGCGCCAATGATATCGGCACATTCGACAACATTGTATGTATTCAGGAGCGTATACACCCCATAAGCGCTCATAAACTGTGTCCCGTTCAGCAGGGCCAGCCCTTCTTTTGCCTGAAGTTTCACAGGTTCCCACCCGAATTCCTCCAAAACTTCGGAAGAACATTTCCTTTCTCCCCGGAAATTCACTTCGCCCAATCCGAGCAAGGGCAGGAACAACATAGCGAGAGGCGCCAGGTCGCCACTGGCGCCCAAAGACCCCTGTTCGCAAACAACCGGTAAAATATCGTGGTTAAACAGGTCGATGATACGTTGAACCGTAATCAATTGAACAGCAGAATTCCCTTTTGCCAGGGCATGGGCTTTCAGCAGCAACATCAGCCGTACCACATCAGGCGGCACTTCGGGGCCAATGTTACAGGCATGCGAAACCACCAGGTTCTCCTGAAGCTTGCTTAAATCATCGTTTGAAATCTTAATATCACACAATGCCCCAAAGCCCGTGTTTATACCGTAAAGTACGCCTCTGGCTTCTGTCATTTTTTTATCGAGGAATGTTTTGCTTTTATTGATTAATCCGGTTGATTCTTCCGATAGTTCAAGCCAGGTATCATTTTCAAGTATATCTTCAATTATTTCAAAAGTTAAATCCTTCGGTGAAATCCGGAATATCCGTTTATCCATTTTTAAAAGTATTATGTGAAACAAAAAGGAACAGGTTTATTTAAGAACATTGGCATAAAAAACGCTTATGCCAGTATTCTCTCATGGGAAACGGATGTCACCTCCGACAACTTTTACCAACCGTATGGAAACCTGAAAAATCATTGCTCCGGTTTTGAAGCAATTACGTTATTTTTTTTCTATTCTGAAAGGATTTTAATCAGTTCTTCGGGGGTAACCAGTTTCTGAATGCCCGAAGCCATATCTTTAAGGGCAACCTTCCTTAGTTTCATTTCGTCCTCCCCAACGAGCGCCACATAAGGAATTTCTTTCCGGTTGGCATAATTCATCTGTTTTTTCATTTTATCCTGCGAAGGATACAATTCTGCGCTGATGCCACTTTCCCTAACTTTGCTCAAAATCCCAAGGCAAAATATTTCTTCCTCCTTCCCGAAATTAACAAACATTAATTTTGTCGACTGCCCTGCACCATCAGGAAATCCCCCCGTTTGTAAAAGGACATCATAAATCCGTTCGGCCCCGAAAGAAATCCCGACCCCTGAAACTCCGGGCAGCCCGAAAATTCCTGCCAGGTCGTCGTACCTCCCCCCGCCGCAAATACTTCCAATCGACACATCAGCGGCTTCCACTTCGATGATGGCGCCGGTGTAGTAATTTAACCCACGGGCCAGGGTAAGGTCCAGTATAACCTTTGATTTTAAATCGAATCCTGTAACAAAATCAAACAATTCACTGATTTCTTCAATTCCCTTTAACCCGGTTTCTGAGCCAGCAAGGATTTTTTTCAGGCTTGCCAGTTTTTCTGTAGTTGCCCCTTTTAGATAAAGGATTGGCTGAAGCTTTTTTATGGCTTCATCAGAAACACCCTTTTCAGCCAATTCCAGATTTACCTTTTCCAGACCGATTTTCTCAAGTTTGTCGATGGCTATGGTGATATCGACCGCCCGGCCTGCTTCGCCTATAATTTCAGCAATACCAGTTAGAATTTTGCGGTTGTTTATTTTGATGGTATCAGCAATTTTCAGGCGGCAAAAAACATCGTCGATAATCTGGATTAGTTCAGCCTCGTTGAGCAGGCTGTTGCTGCCGATCACATCTACGTCGCACTGGTAAAACTCGCGGTACCTGCCTTTCTGTGGCCGGTCGGCGCGCCACACGGGCTGAATCTGGTAACGTTTGAACGGGAAAACAATGTCGCTCCTGTACTGTGCCACAAACCGTGCAAACGGTACTGTGAGGTCGTAGCGCAGGCCTTTTTCAGAAATCCTGGCACTGAGTTTTACAGAATCTTTTTCACCTAACAATCCACCCGGCACCTTCGAAATAAAATCACCCGAGTTCAGGATTTTAAAAAGCAGTCTATCGCCTTCTTCGCCGTATTTCCCCAACAGGGTATCGAGGTTTTCCATGGCAGGCGTTTCAATAGGCTGGTAGCCGTAAAGCCTGAAAACCTCTCTGATGGTATCAAAAATATAGTTGCGCCGGGTTGTTTCAACCGGCAAAAAATCGCGGGTTCCTTTGGGTATCGAAGGTTTTTGTGCCATATCTTATCAGATTTAACAGGATGCAAAAATAAGGAATTAATAAAGTATGACAAACGAACCGCTATAACTTTCCACAAAACCCCGGTTAACCGGTAGTAATAAAATTTGATAAACAGGAAATCTGAAAATCCTGTTATATTGATTAAGGCAACATTTTTTAAACGAGAAGGGTACCTAGAACCGAATCAATTGATAAACCTGATCGTCATCGGGTACCGGTAATAAATGCCTTCATTGGCGCGCATAGTCCCAAGGATGACAAGGATTAACCAGGCAATCCCAAACCCGATCAACATAAAAATCCCGATAACCGCTACAATTAAAATTGCGGATACTATTAAGATAATTGACCAGGTAATCTGGAAATTCAGGACTTCTTTCCCCTGGTCGTTCACAAATTCGTATTCATCCTTTTTAATAAGGTAGATAATGAGCGGGCCAATAATATTCCCGAGGGGGATCACAAAAGTTGCAAGTGCAGCCAGGTGGGTAAACATCCCCCATTGTTTTTCAGTGGCGTCGGTAACTACTTTTTCCATAATTAGTTTTTTTTGGATGAATAAAGTTAAGCAATTTTTAGCTTTTTTTGTTATTCAGTAAAGATACACCGGATTATGGACAAAAAAAAGAAAAGTGGCAGGTACAGCCGTATTTACACACAACTTGAAAAACTTCTTGAAAAATCCAAAGATACCGATGCCAGGATGGCAACGGCTATTGCATTGCTCCATCATAAAATGGCCTATTTTTTCTGGACAGGATTTTATGTTATTTCAGAAGGAGAATTGGTTGTCAGGATGTACCAGGGGCCGGTTGCATGCCAGGTCCTGGAGAAAGGCAAAGGCGTTTGCTGGGAAGCGGTCAACGGGAATAAATCAATTCTTATTGACGATGTGCATAAATATTCCGGGCACATTGCCTGTGATGCCCGCTCAAATTCTGAAATTGTGATTCCTGTCAGGAGCCAGTCGGGGGAAGCTATTGGCGTGCTCGACGTTGACAGTACTGAACTTTCAGCGTTTGACGAGGTTGATGTCGAATGGCTTGAAAAAATTATCGGATTGATAAATAGTTAACCTCTTATTTCATCCACAATTTGCGATACAGCATACAACGGGATATTAGTCAGCCAGGTTTCTTTTCTGTAATCCGACATGGATAAACGGACTGATATTTCCGGTGAATATTTCTGGAAAAATACTTTTAAACTTTTTGCCTGTAAATTCTCCTCAGCTTTAACTTCAACAGGAATGATCTTATCAGAAGCCTGGATCAAAAAATCAACTTCAGAAGACGACCTTTCCGATGACCAGTAAAAAATTTCCAACTCCGGTATTGTGCGTAATTGTTGCAACACATATTGCTCAGTCAGGGCTCCTTTAAATTCACTGAAAACTACATTTCCATTTAACAATATTCTGGAATCGATATTTCCCATGGCCGCCAACAGGCCTACATCAGCGATAAATAACTTGAAAGCATTTGAATCTTCATACGATTTTAACGGGAACCCTGGTTTTGATATCCGGCATATTTTATGAATAAGCCCACAATCAATCATCCATGATAATGCAAGTTCATAGTCTTTGGCGCGCGATCCCGGCCTTACAACCTTATAAATAAATTTTTTATTCTCTTTTGCCAGTTGGGCAGGAATCGAATTCCACAACATCCTTATCCTGGGGATAATCTCTGCCGGGGCATGTTTCGAAAAATCCAGTTCATAGGCAGAAAGTATCCCTTTTTGAATTTCCCTGATTTCGTTAAAATCATTACGCTTCGTAAATGACAGGACAGCCTCGGGCATTCCTCCAATATAATAATACTGGCGAAGAAGCTGGACAAATTTATCTTTAAAACTTCGAATGAGTAGCCAATCTCTGTTTTTTAAAAGATCAAGCAAGGATTTTTGATTTAATGCTAACAGAAATTCCATAAAACTAAACGGATAAAGTTCCATGAATTCAACCTTCCCGACAGGGAAAGAAGTTTCTTCATGCAGCGCTATCCCTAACAATGAACCTGCTGAAATTACATGATATTGTGGCGTTTTTTCGAAAAAATATTTTAATGAAGTTAACGCCCCTTTTGCTTCCTGTATTTCATCGAATATGATTAATGTATTCCCGGGTTTTATTTTAACACCTGTTTCAATCTGCAAAGCAGTAATTATCCTTTGGATATCAAAATCCATTAAAAAAAGCGATTGTAGTGCTTTTGAATCTTCGAAATTTACATAGGCTGTTTGGGCGTATTCATTTTTACCAAACTCCTTCATCAGCCAGGTTTTTCCTACTTGGCGAGCCCCACGGATGATCAAAGGTTTGCGGTTCGGCTTATTTTTCCAGATTTTAAGTTTTTGTATTGCTATCCTTTCCATTTTATAACCATTGCCTACATTAATTCAAACGATTTAATGCGTGAAAATACAATAATTCAAACGACTATACAAGAAAATTTACATTAATTCAAAGGACTTCTTTAATAGAAATCCAGGAAGTTCACTTACCGATTGCCTGGCAGGCAGATTTCAACTCCCTGTAACCTGTATTATTTGATTAAAAAATATTTGTTAAACGAATTGCAGGCTGAGATTCAAATCCTCCTCACCGCCCCTTCCCCTTTCACCAGGGGCATAAATCTTTTTGAGGGGCTTGGGATGTAGTCTCCGATTTTTAATTCACCCCACTTTTTATCAATAGCATAAATGGTTTTCCTATTCATCGTTACCAGATTGGGCCAGTCGCGCTGAAAATTATCGCTGGCGCTTGTTTTAATTGTTGCATCGACTAATAAAGCTGAGCCGCCATTTTGGAAATCAATAACCGAAATATCACGCCGAGGCTCAAGGTTCCCCCCCGCTAACCAAACCACAGAAAATAAATCTTTTACATCAACGCCTGAATCAACAATAACAATGATTTTAAAAAAACTGAATGAACCTTTATTTTCAATTTGAGATACTAACTTTTCTTTCCTGAAACCCTCATCCTTTTTAAGGGAAATAATACAAACAGGTATTTCCAAATCGTTTTTAAGGTTATAAAAACTTTCAATAAAAGGAATATTTTTTATTATCTCATCCTGAAAAGATTTCTCTGGCCGGAGTTCTTCTCCCACAGCCGGAATTTCTTCCTCAAAGGGCAGGGTTGCATCAACCCCCAGTTTTGAACCGAAGGCAAATTTTGAGGATGAATGGTCGAGCACGTCGAGTGGCCCTATTGAAAAATGCAAGCTGCTGCGCGGGTCGAGATAGCTGAATATAACTTTCAGCAAATTCCTGTAATTATGGATATCGGCCTTTTCATCAACAACAACCATTATTTTATTGAACATCATCTGCCCGGCACCCCACAACGAATTCATTACTTTGACAGCCTGCCCGGCATACGATTTTTTAATTTTTACAACTGCCAGGTTATGTGCTACTCCTGCAAACGGGAGGTCCATATCTAATAATTCAGGGATCATCGCCATCCTGACAGGATTCAGGAAAATACGCTCAGTAGCTTTCCCGATGTAGGCATCTTCCATCGGGGGCACTCCCACGATGGTTGCCGGGTAAACCGCATCTTTCCGGTGTGTAATGCACGTTACATGAAACCTGGGGTAGTAATCTGCGAGTGAATAAAATCCGGTGTGGTCGCCAAACGGGCCTTCCCGGGCCAACTCTTCTGCAGGATCGACAAATCCTTCAATCACAATATCTGCATCCCCGGGGACAAATAAATCATTGGTAAGGCATTTTACCAGCCGTACCTGTTTTTTCCGCAGGAAGCCCGCGAGTAAATACTCGTCCATATTTTCGGGCATAGGCGCAGTAGCGGCATAGGAATAAACAGGGTCGCCGCCCAACGAAACGCTGACCGGCATTTTCCTGCCATGCTTTTTGTACTTTTCAAAATGATTAGCCCCGGTTTTGTGTTTATGCCAATGCATCCCCGTCTGGTCCTTCGAAAAAACCTGCATCCGGTACATGCCGAGGTTGGGCGACCCTGTCACTGGATCGATGGTATGGACACAGGGAAGCGTTAAAAACCTTCCCCCGTCGGCTGGCCAACATTGTAAAACCGGGAACATGCCAAGATCCGGATTTTTAACAACTACCTCCTGGCATTTCCCCTTCCCCCTGATGCGCTTTGGCATCCACGAAGAAATTTCTTTTAACCGGGGAAGCAGCCTGAGTTTTTCCCGGAGGTTTCCCTGGGGGGATGAAATCAACCGGAACAGCGATTCAATTTCATTTTCAATTTCGGAAAGGTTTTTACGGCTCAGAGCTAACGACACCCGTTTCTCTGACCCCAGGGCATTAATCAGCAAAGGGAAACCTGTCCCGGTATTTTCAAATAAAAGGGCTTTGCCCCCCCCAGGTGCTTTACTGATACGGTCGGCAACTTCGGTAATTTCCAGCACCGGATCGACAAATTCCTTAATCCTGGCTAATTCCCCTCTTTCCTCTAAAACATTTATAAACTCATTTAATCCTGAATATGGCATTCCCATCCGTTTAATTCAGGTAAAAATAAGCGAATAAAAAATATCCGCGCCAATTATTTCAGAATTTATGAATAAGCCGTTACTTTAGCTAACGAATCATGAGAAATACAAAATTCAAATACATCGTTCCAAACCCAAAAAACGAAGGTGAAACTGAGCTATTTCAAAGAATTGAAAACAGCGTTAATAACCTGCTCCATAAATTACGAAATGTAAATTTCGAGGAGTGTGGCTTATCGGAGTATAACCAACGTTATTTGAAGGATTACCTCGACAACTTTATTTATTATGCCGGGCTTTACACCCAGGTTTTAATTACTGGCATAAGGAATTTGATGAAACCTATCGAAGAATCAGCCTTTATCGATTACGGGGGGGGGAGCGGTTTTTTTTCGCTCCTGGCAAAAGAGTTTGGGTTCAAGACAGTAATTTATAACGACATTTACGATATTTCGGTTGCCGATGCAAAAAATCTTGCCATGCAAACAGGAATACACATTGATTATTTTATTTGCGGCGACATCGGTGACCTGGTAAAAGAACTGGATGCACAAAACCTGAAGCCCGGTTTAATTTGTTCATTTGAAGTGATCGAGCATATTTACAACCTCGAAGAATGGTTTAAAACAGCCGGTAAAATTAATGCGGATTTTAGCCTGGTTTTCAGTTCTTCTGCAAACATCAAAAATCCGCACATTGTAAGGCGATTAAAAAAAGCACAGATAAAAGCTGAGTTGAAGGGCACTGAAAAAAAATGGGGGAGCAAGCAGCGTGACTCGGCCAGGCCCTTCCTTGAAATCAGGAAGGAAATTATTTCAAAAGAGTTCCCTTCGCTTGAAAAAGAAAATATCGGCAAACTGGCAAAACGAACAAGGGGTTTATATAAGAATGATATAATTTTTACAGTAAATAATTATCTGGAAAAAGGAATTCCCGTAGAGCCAATCAAGCACCCCACGAACACATGCGACCCGCGTACAGGAAACTGGGCAGAACATCTGATCGACCAAAACTGGCTGAAGAGTATGGCCAGGCAAAACGGTTTTGAACACGTTGAAATTCTTCCGGGCTTTTATACTTCTTCAGAAAAAAAATTTGCCAACCTTCTAAAAAAATTATTGAATATTTTAATAAAAACTCTCGGGAAGCCTGGTTTGTACTTTTCGCCTGTTTATATTTTAAAAGCCCGAAAAAAATAGTTGCTAAATTCTATCAAAGAACAAAGGCCGGCACATTTTGTACCGGCCTTTGTTACATCGTAAAAATATCTTATTTCTTTTCTTCCTCTGTATTTTCGCCGTCTTTTTCTTCTTCGGCTTCAGGTTCGTCTTCTGAAGGAGTTTCTGATTTTGCATCAGGTTTCTCTTCAACTTCTTCCTGAGTTTCTTCTGTGTCGGCTTTAACTTCCTCGGCTGCTTCAGTCTCTTCACTTTCCGGTACTTCAGGCTCAACTTCCGGTTCTGTTATATCCTGGGGCTCTTCTACAACTTCAGTCTCAGCTTTACTATCCTCTTCAATTTGAGGTTCTTCGACTTCCTCCGCAATTTCAGCTTCCGGTTTTTCAATTTCAGCAGTAACTTCCTCTTTCGTTTCAGTGCCTGCTTCCGGAACCGGCGCAGTAGCCTTCTTAGTGCTACCACGGCGCGAACGGCGCCTTTTGGGTTTTTTAGCTTCTTCCGGGCCTGCCAGCATAGCTTCATTGTAATCGACCAGTTCGATAATACACATTTCGGCATTGTCGCCCAAACGGTTCCCGGTTTTCAGAATCCTTGTGTACCCTCCGGGGCGGTCGGCGATTTTTCCTGCTACCTCACGGAACAATTCCGAAACGGCATGTTTATCCTGAAGGTAGCTAAAAACAACCCTCCTCGAATGTGTGGTATCGTCTTTTGCTTTTGTGATCAGGGGTTCCACATACATCCTCAGAGCCTTGGCTTTTGCTACGGTAGTAGTAATCCGTTTATGCTGTATAAGCGAACTCGCCATATTGGCAAGCATGGCTTTCCGGTGGGCGTTTTTCCTTCCTAAGTGATTAAATTTCTTATTATGCCTCATCTCCTTTTAATCCTTATCTAATTTATACTTACTTATATCCATCCCAAAATTCAGGTTCATGCTTCCCAGTAAGTCGTCGAGTTCAGTAAGCGATTTTTTACCAAAATTCCTGAATTTTAAAAGGTCGTTCCTGTTATACTGGACCAGGTCGCCCAAGGTGTCAACATCCGCGGCTTTCAAACAATTAAGTGCCCTGACAGAAAGGTCGAGGTCAACCAGTTTTGTTTTAAGCAACTGGCGCATGTGCAACACTTCTTCATCGAATTCTTCATTGGCGAACTTCTCATCAGAATCGAGTGTAATTTTTTCATCAGAGAATAACATGAAGTGGTAGATCAGGATTTTAGCAGCCTCTTTAAGGGCATCTTTTGGATGGATAGAACCATCGGTAGTGATATCTATTACAAGTTTTTCGTAGTCGGTTTTTTGCTCGACACGATAATTCTCGACGGCATATTTTACCTGTTTGATGGGTGTGTAAATTGAATCGACCGGAATAATGCCAAACTCCCCTTCAACCGGCTTATTTTCTACAGCAGGCACATAACCGCGCCCTTTATTAATGGTAATTTCCATCTGAAGTTTCACATCGGGCTCCATCCGGCAAATAACCAGTTCGGGATTTAACACCCTGAACCCTGTCATAAACTTGTTGATGTCGCCGGCAGTAAATACCTCCTGCCCTGTTATGTTGACTGATACTTTTTCACTGTCAAAATCATCTACTTCCCGTTTTAAACGGATCTGCTTCAGATTCAGGATAATATCGGTAATATCCTCAATAACACCCTTAATCGTAGAAAATTCATGGTCAACACCTTCGATTTTAACAGTTGTAATTGCATAACCTTCGAGTGATGATAAGAGGATTCGGCGAAGGGCATTACCGATAGTAATACCATATCCCGGTTCCAATGGCCGAAATTCGAATTTCCCGAATTTGTCATCGGACTCGATCATTATCACCTTGTCAGGTTTTTGGAACGCTAATATTGCCATAATACCTTAAATAAAATTATTATTTCGAATACAACTCTACGATAAGCTGTTCTTTTATATTTTCCGGAATTTCTTCGCGTTCAGGTACGTTCAGGAACTTGCCCGCCATCTGGCTTTCATCCCATTCGAGCCATTCGTAGCGTGAGCTCCTGTGCGAACCAAGTGATTCAGTAATAGCCTCCAGCGATTTTGATTTTTCACGGATACCAACAATATCGCCGGGCTTAACCAGTAATGAAGGGATGTTAACCACTTTCCCGTTCACGGTAATATGTTTATGGCCTACAAATTGGCGGGCAGCATCACGGGTTCTGGCTATTCCCAAACGGAAAACCACATTGTCGAGCCTCGATTCAAGTAATTGAAGGAGCACCTCGCCGGTAATCCCTTTCGATGCCTGGGCTGTTTTGAATAGATTACGGAACTGCCTTTCCAGGACGCCATAGGTATACTTTGCCTTTTGTTTTTCCTTCAATTGTATCCCGTACTCTGATTTTTTCCTCCTTTTTGCCGATAAACCGTGCAGCCCGGGAGGGTAATTTTTATGCTCAAATACTTTGTCGGGGCCATAAATCGGTTCCCCGAATTTCCTGGCTATCTTTGACTTTGCTCCTCTGTATCTTGCCATTTGTTTTCGATTTAAAAATTAAACACGCCTTCTTTTAGGCGGCCTGCATCCGTTATGCGGAAGAGGTGTTACATCAACAATCTCGGTGACCTGAATCCCTACGTTATTCAGTGCCCTGATAGCCGATTCACGGCCATTCCCCGGCCCCTTTACAAACACTTTTACTTTACGGAGGCCAAGGTCGTATGCTGTTTTAGCACATTCTTCTGATGCAACCTGTGCAGCATAAGGGGTATTTTTCTTTGACCCGCGGAATCCTTTCTTACCTGCCGAAGACCAGGCAATAACCTCCCCGTTCATGTTAGCGATTGTAACAATTATATTATTAAAAGATGAGTGGATATGTGCCTGGCCCGTAGGCTCAACAACGACTACCCTTTTCCTGCTTGATCCAGTTTTTTTTGCCATATCTCAATTACCTATTTGACCGCTTTTTTCTTATTTGCAACAGTTTTACGCTTGCCTTTGCGCGTGCGGGCATTATTCTTGGTGCTTTGCCCGCGGACCGGCATCCCGATACGGTGGCGGATTCCACGGTAACAGCCAATATCCATCAACCGTTTGATATTAAGTTGTACCTCTGAACGGAGCTCGCCTTCGACTTTAAAATTTTCGTTAATAACCTTACGGACTGCGTTAAACTGTTCATCATCCCAGTCTTTTACTTTTAACAGTTTGTCAACTCCGGCTTCGGTCAGAATTTTATTAGCCCTGCTACGGCCAATGCCATAGATATAGGTTAAAGCAATTTCGCCATTCTTATGATCCGGAATATCAACACCTACTATACGTGCCATATAACTACTTTTTTCAATTTATATTTACCCCTGACGTTGTTTAAACTTCGGATTCTTTTTATTAATCA
>Ga0272442_10007599_pt1 | contig 13966 bp, 11 predicted proteins | sample SSMForm2O_FD_200262 | JGI IMG/M metagenome (GOLD analysis project Ga0272442, IMG submission 200262) | Marine sediment archaeal communities from Little Sippewissett salt marsh, Falmouth, MA, United States - SSM-Form-2O | ecosystem: Environmental > Aquatic > Marine > Wetlands > Sediment ...
TTTACCGTCGGCCAGCACTATTTCTACCCATCGGTTTCTGTCACTTTCAATAGTCACAACTGTTCCCGAATGAATAGTAAATATTTCAACGCCTTCATCACGGCTGGGCGCGCTCATGACCTCAACCATCGGTTCTGTAATAACTGCCCGCCTGTCATTGTTTTTAATATTTTTTTGAGCAATAATACATGCAAGGGCCGTAACAAGCACTGCGCTGAAAAATATCACACCCGACCTGCAAATACGGCGGGCCCGCCTTGTTCTGCTGATAATGCAGCCGACAATAAAAACCACAAGGAAAACCCAGGCTGCCATTCCTGAATACATAAGAGTCCTGGCTGGCAGAGCGGTTACCGCTGTTCGTGCGGCGGTAACCAGAAAGAACTCAGGCATGGGTGTTATCTTGTCAACAACACGCAGGGCAGCCAGATCCATATTCTGTTTCAGCGCCTCGTCACCGGGAAGATACTTTTTTGCCCGTTCATAACAGAGCACAGCCCTGGCAATGTCCCCGGATTTATAATAGCAGTTACCCATATTGAAATAGAGGGGGCCGTTTTCCAAACCCGAGTCCAGTACAGACTGATAACACACAAGTGCCGAATCAAAATCGCCCCTTGTATACATGGCATTACCCTGCTGGAAAAGGTCTGACGCATCAGCGCTGAACACACTCACCGTGCACCATAGGGCGCATACTGCAGAAAGAATTATTATGTTTTTTTGTATAGTCATGACCGTAATTCCCTGTTCATAATATCCAATACAGCCTCTGCTCTCTGTAAAAAAGCAGTCCGTTCCTGTTCTGCCGACTCCATAGGGCTGAACCTGTTCAGATCACACAGTTTCACACAATCAAAAAATTCAGTAATAATCTGTTCCGGAACGCCTCTGCTTTTCAGCCGGGCTGCAGCATCTTTGGTAATAAGCCCTGCTTCAGCGATATTGAGCTTGTCAGAAACATAACCCAGAAGCGCCCTGCCGACCTCAGAATAGAACTCTTCGGAAGTACCTGTTGCCGACAGTTTTCTCGCCTTCTCAAACCGCTTCTTTGCAATCCTGCCGGAACGGTGATTGCGGGCATATCCTTCATCGGTCAGGAGCTTGTCCTGGTGTGTCCGGTATAACACTGCACCTGGTATGCCGAGCACAGGCAGCACAAGAACCAGCCAGAACCATACAGAAGCCCATACCGGAGCAGGCGACGTGCTGTAAAACCGGCTGCTTCCGGTTTTAATGAAACGGATATCTTTATCAACCAGCATCACTTCTTCTTTGGTAAGGCCTGTGTGGGCCTCGCCTGAATATGCTGTCTCGTTTTGAGTTACAGTTAATCCAAGGGGTTTTGTTGATAACGTTTCATATTTCTTTTTTACGGGATTGAACACAGGCAGCATGAACGGGGGTATGGAAACTGCGCCGGCTTTCCTGGGAATCAGCACGTACTCAAATGTCTTGGTACCATGCACAATGCCTTTTGTCAGCGACACGCTCTGTGTAACCTTCGGCGGATACGCCTCTACTCCCGGGGGAAATGCAATCTCTGGTTCAGGCAGAGTCTTGATATTACCGCTGCCTTTTATAGTTATCTTATAGGACACAGCTTCATTGGCTGGCACCGCTTTCTTATCTACCCCGCCTGAAACAGCATAATTCCCCACAATACCGCCATACTGCCGGGGTTTTCCCTCTTCGGGCAAAGGCAGCACTGTAATTGTAACCGGATCAGACACGATACTTTTATTTACCTGGCGGCCGAAGGGGTCATCAAAAAAACTGTCGAACACATCTCTGGACCGCCGTTTCTGCCTGACGCTGCATATGACAATCATGGGATCAATAGTCTTGGTGCCTGCCCCCATAGGGAAAAGAGCCATCTTTTTGATACTGGCCACAGTATAGCGGACGCCATTGACCACTTCGGCAGTAGTAACCGGACTCTTCTGGTTTTTCGTGAAATCTTCAGTCCAGAATCCTTTTGTCCCGGGCATACTCTTGAATCCGAAGGATGAGACATTGACCCGGGTATACAGTTTGTATTCCAGCAGAACCGGTTCATTCCTGTATACCCGTTTTTTACTTGGAATGACACGGAGGAACAGGTCAGTATCTGAAATATTCTGTGCGCCGGCGCTGCCCGTTTCGGCTTGCTGCTGTCGGGTCCCGCTCTTTTCAATGCGTAATTTTACCGGATCTGTTTGATATATTTTCCCTTTGAAGGCCACTTTTACCGGACCGATAGTAAATATTCCTGTTTTCTGAGCCTGAAAATGGTACTGCATTGTTTTCGTAACGCTCATACTGCCGTTTACGATCTGAATGCTCTGGCTTGAACCGCTTCCCAGAAACAGGGCAAATTCACTCAGATCCGGCAAATCAGGATTACCGCCCTTTTTGGCGTCCTTTCCCGTCATCTCCACATTGAGAGTGAACTGCTGGCCGTTCCCGATAACATTGCTGTTCAGATAGCTCCTGACCTGTATCTGGGCCCATCCCTGTACTGATACGCCGACGACCAGAAGGAAGCACAGTAACATGGCTGTTTTCAAGGTTTTATTCATGTACATAGCCAATACCTTTATTATATAATTAACGGAAACCAGAGCGGCATTCCATTGCCCCGCACCAAAACGCCTTCATCAATATCTGTTACCAGTCTTTCTCAACTCTGGTTTTTCCGTTGGCACGCACCTTGTTTTTTTTCATTTTCTTCTGATTTTCTTTCAGGGCATTAAGCAGCTGCTCAGCCTCTTCTTTGGTCAGTTTTTTCTCTTTTCCGGCCTGCTGACCGTCCTGTTTCTGCTGTTGCTGGTGCTGCTGGTCCCTGTTCTTGCTGTCTTCCTGCTTTTTCTTCTGCTGATCCTGGTTTTTATTCTGCTGCTTCTGCTGCTGATTCTGCTTCTGCTGCTGATTCTGTTTGTCGGCGTTTTCTTTTATCTTGTTCCGTACAAACTCAAGGTTGTATTTGGCATCCTCATCATCCGGATTCAGCTTGAGGGCTTCTGTATACGCGGCAATACTCTCCTGCAGCTTGTTGGTTCTGTACAGCGTGTTTCCCAGATTGTAGTAGGCCCGGGCCTGAAGAGCCCGATCATCAGAAGTGAGGCATTCATTGAGCTTTTCCAGGGACTTGTCGTATTTCTTCATCTTATGCAGAGCTGTGCCTATATCGTACTGTACATGGGTTGACGCCGGCTTGTCCAGCAAAGCATCCTGATATTTATTGAGGGCTCCGTCAAATTTCTTTTCCTGGTACAGCTTGTTGCCTTCCCTGACATTCTTGACTGCATTCTGAGACAGGCACGGCGTACTGATCAACAGGATAGCACCAGCTACGCCAAAGAAAACACTGTACACATTGCCCCTTGCAGGCCTGCCGGAGTTGTTCTCTTTATACACTGTTAAAATCTCCCCTTCCACTGTTTCTTTTCTTTCTTCCGTTCAGGCAGAAGCACTTCCAATACCAGCATGAGCATGCCCAGAAAGATAAAGGGCTGAAACCTGTCCTCAAACTGGGTATACTGGCGCGATGCCAGAGATTTTTTCTCCATTTTCATAATATCATTGTATATCTTTTTCAGCTCCACTTCACCGGGAGTTCCCCGGTAGTACCTGCCGCCGGTTTCAAGGGCGATCTTCTGCAGGGTAGCCTCATCGAGCTTGGTCATAACAACCTGGCCGTTTCTGTCTTTTTTAAATCCTGTTTTGGCTCCCTGCTCATTATACATAGGTATGGGCACACCTTTACGCGACCCCAGGCCCACTGTATAGATAACAATGCCTTTCTTTGCAGCAGCTTTTGCCGCTTCAAGAGGCTTTCCTGTATGATCCTCGCCGTCGGTTATCAGTACAAGCACTTTATGTTTGCGTTCCTGTTCATTGAAGCATGTCTCTGCTGTTGATATGGCCTGGGCTATGCCTGTTCCCGGCACCGGGATCATATCTGTATCCACCGCCTCCAGAAACATATGGACGGCGCCGTAATCCAGAGTAAGGGGGCATTGAACAAAAGCCCGGCCCGCAAACGCTACAAGGCCGACTCTGTCACCCTTGAGCATGTTGATAACAGAACTGATTTCATGTTTGGCCTTTTCCAGCCGGTTTGGAGTAATATCCTCGGCAGACATGGAAAGGGACACATCCAGGGCAATGACAATATCCTGGCCCTCACGTTTGACTACTTTCAGTTTGGTTCCGTACTGCGGACGCGCCAGCCCTGTCACAATAAATACTACAGCAGCCGCTGCCAGCACCTGCTTCCATGCCCGGGCTCTGTAATGAACCGACCTGGTGAGTTTTTCCAACAGGGCGGCATTACCGAACAGTGAAAGCACACGGCGCCTTTTCATACGGGCAAAAACGAACAGCGCTATAACTGCCGGAACCAGCAGCAGCAAATAGAGCATATATGGAAATGCGAATCTGAACATATGTAGTGTTTCCTGCTTGGTTTATTAAGGAATTTTCATAAATCGGGTATTCTCCAGAACAATGACTGCCATGAGAAGCACAAGGGCTGCCGCGGCAAACCAGTAAAAAAGCTCCGAATACCTGGTATACTCTTTCACTTCGATCCTGGTCTTCTCCATGCGGTCGATCTCTTTGTAAACATCCTCAAGCTGCTCTGTATTTGTGGCGCGGAAATAGGCAGCACCCGATATGCGTGCTATCTTCTCCAGAGTCGCCTCATCAATATCCACCTGCATAGGTACATACCGCTTTCCGAACATGGGGTCCTGAATCGGATACATTGCCGTGCCCCTGGTCCCCGCTCCCACTGTATATATCTTGATGTCCAGGGCCTTTGCAGCTTCGGCTGCAGTAAGGGGGTCAATCTCACCGCGGTTATTCCTGCCGTCAGTAAGGAGTATCACTACCTTGGATTTGGCCTCACTGGTACGCAGCCTGTTTATTGCTGTAGCGAGGCCCATGCCGATGCCTGTGCCGTCGTCAATCATACCGGTCCTGACCTGATCCAGAAATGTCAGTACAACCGAATAGTCAATGGTAAGGGGGCACTGGGTATACCCGTCAGCAGCGAAAACCACCAGGCCGATCCGGTCGTGTTTTCTTCCCTTGACAAATTCGGCGGCAACCTGTTTTGCCGCTTCTATCCGATTGGGCTTGATATCTTCGGCCAGCATCGATGTCGATACATCGAGGGCCATTATAATGTCAATACCTTCAGTTATGACCTCTTCGCCCGTATGTCCAGACTGGGGCCGCGCAAAGGCTATGGCAAGCAGCGCGATAACAAGTAATCTTCCCGTCAGAAAAACCTTCCTGACAGGAAAAGACTTTTTCCCGCGAATCTGGCCGATGACGCCCAGATTTGAAAAAGTAATGGCTGCTCCGCGTTTTCTTCTCTGTCTATGCCAGTAATATAAGGCCGGCAGCGCCAGCAGCAGCAACAGATAGTACGGCTGTGCAAATCTTATCATCATGATTCATCTGTCTTGTTTTGTTGTTCGACTGGTTCAGGGCCTTCGGTCGTTTCAAGCTCCTGCTCAGTGTCAGTGTCCCGGCCGGGGTCCTCGATCTTTGTTTCTTCGATAAATGTCCAGGTTTCATCAAAGGCAGCCACGCACCGGGGACCGGCTGGTACATGCTTGGCGAATTTAACCATATCACACTGGCTCAGGACATCCTCGACCCGCTGCATCTGCGAATCAACTGTGCATGCCGGCGCAAGAGAGCCTATTAATTGCCGGGTTGTCATTTCCGGCGCGGGAATAAAATACCGCCCTGCAATATACCGCCGCAGGATATCGGACAATTCGATATGATACTCCTTTATCAGGCCTTTTGAAACCAGGTCACGTTTTTTCAGGTCTTCAAGCAGTGTAAAGGCTGTTTCATGGGCCGGCCTTACGGGCTCCTTCTTTTCCGGCAGCAGAGACTTCCCCTGTTTCCTCATTCTGTACAGGAAAAAGGCAGCAGCCGCAGCCAGAACCAGTCCTGCAATCAACACGGGAATTCGAAGTTTCTCCCACAGGGTCATAGGCACGTCCACCGGGGCTTTCAGGTCCCGTATATCACCATCAGTCCGTGGATTCATGCTCTCTACTGTTATCTTTATGGGGTCCGTTGCCATATGACTGAATACCGTGTCCTGTCGGGTCTTATAATAGATGGTAACAGGCGGTATATTGTATTCACCGGTGGTAAAGGTGGAAATCATATACCGGGCCTCCATGACAACAGTACCGTCGGACTCTTTTTTGTCATCTACAGCGTAATCACGGATTTCGAATGCACCCAGTCGGGACCCGGCATCAGGCGGTTTAACCTCCATACCTTGTGCATGGGCAACAGTAATGGTGTATGTTATGACATCACCAATGGTTATTCGTGATCTGTCTACTGACGAGGATATACTGACCGGTGCGGTCTGTCCCATTGCTGTTACTGCCGCCGTTAAAACCAGGCCGGCCAGCATCTTCTTCTGTTTCGCAATTATGTTATTTAATATTTTTTTCATAGATCGTAACATCTTCCGCCTGCATCATCCGCTGCAGCAAGTCATTATAAGCTCTGGTCTGCCGTTCCCGCAGCAGGTCGTTTGCCGCCTGCTGAGCCACTTCATCCAGTCTCTTCTGCCGTGTTATATTTCCCTTGTCGTCTTTCTCTGCGTAGTCCTGTTTGTGCGCCTTATAGTACAGCTCCACATCTTCACGTGACACTTCATCAGGCGCGGGCATCTCTTTCTGCAGGTACTTCTGCACCATAAGGTTCTTCTTTGCTTCGAACATACCTGCAAGCACATCCTTATCCTGTTCATACCCGGCCCGTTTCGCCGCGTCAAAAAAAAGTTCGGCAGCAATATACTGGACAAGAAATGCCTTTTTCGAGTCAGTATCGGATATGCTGCTGCGCGCGTACCCGGGCAGCCGGGATATATAATACGTTAAATCACCCTGGGTTATTTCCTTCTCCCCGACCTTTGCCACGACGCTCCCCGGACGTCCCGTATCATCCAATCCCCCGGACAGGTTCACGGCATTGTCAAGGGCCATCTTTGCATCACTGGACCGCTGCAGCCGTTCGAGACAGGCCACAATCCGCTTATTCACATCCTGCATAACCGGCGAATCGGGACACAGAGTTTTGACTTTAAGGTAATATGCCAGGGCATTTTCATACTCCTGCATTCTTTCAAAATATATATTGCCCATGGTATACCAGATATTCGCCTGTTTATCCAGAGGCACTGTATACATATCCAGGTACCGCTGATATTCAGACACCGCCTGTATGTACAGCTCATTATTGTACAGGGCGTTGGCATATTCGCGGACTTTTTCGCCGTCCAGCGACGGGTTACCCGAATGGGTACATCCTGCGGCCAGTACTGCCAGCGCCACAACCAGGCACCGTTTTGTAACAGATAGTGTATTCATGCCGGTTTCTCCCGTTTGTCAGCTTCGTTTCGCGCGCATTCGGAAAAATGTCATAAGGGGCTCAATATAGGGTTTACCTGTATCGAGAAAGACTGCATCGATATTCATTGCCCGAAACATCTTCTTCCGTTTGGCAACAGCGCCTGCTGCTTTTTCTCCGAACTGTCTCCTCACCTGGGGATCCCGGGTATTCAGAAGAATCTGCTCACCGGTCTCAGCATCTTCCAGTTCGATATATCCCAAATCGGGCAGAGAAAGTTCCCGGGGGTCAATGATATTTAAAGCGACAATATCATGCCGCTCTTTTGCAATGCGGAGTTCTCTTTCAAAACCTTTTGACATAAAATCGGAAATAAGGAACACAACACTACGCCTCCGTGCCACTCGGCTGAGATACTCCAGGGCCAGGCTGATATCAGTCTGCCTGTTCTCGGGTTTAAAATAGAGAAGTTCACGAAGAAGGCGGAGCACATGGCTCCTGCCCTTTCGGGGCGGCACAAATTTCTCGATTTTGTCGGTAAAGATTATCAGGCCGACCTTGTCATTGTTTTTTATTGCTGAAAAGGCGAGAAGGGCGCACACTTCAACAGCGATCTCTCCTTTCATCTGGTCAACAGTGCCGAATTCGCCCGATGAGCTCACATCAACCAGCAGCATGATTGTCAGCTCACGCTCTTCTTCGAACACCTTCACATAGGGGCGGCCGTTGCGGGCGGTCACATTCCAGTCAATAGTACGTATATCATCACCAATCTGGTATTCCCTCACTTCTGAAAATTCCATACCCCTTCCTTTGAATACCGAATGGTACTCTCCGGAAAACACGTCATTGACCAGCCCCCGTGTGGTAATCTCCAGCCGTCTAACCTTTTTCAGAATTTCCTTTGGTATCATAGTCTGTTATGGCACCTCAACATTATTCAGGACTTTCCTGACTACGTCTTCGGCAGTCACCTCTTCTGCCTCAGCCTCATACGTTACAATAACCCGGTGCCTGAGCACATCCATTCCAATAGCACGGACATCTTCCGGTGTGACAAAACCGCGGTGCTGCAGAAATGCGTGGGCCCGCGCCGCCCTGGCCAGATATATCGATGCCCTGGGGCTCGCGCCGAAATGTATCAGGTCTGTCAGGTCATCAAGACCGAAGGAACCGGGCTTTCTTGTGGCAAAAACAATGTCTACAATATACTGTTCAATCTTAGGATCCATATATATCTCTTCAACAACCTCTCGGGCCGCGATGATCTGCTTTGGGGTAACAACAGGTTTTACATCGGGTTCAGGCCCGGTAGACATTCGGCGCAGTATCTCAAGTTCCTCTTTACGGTCAGGGTACGTAACCGAAAGTTTCAGCATGAATCTGTCAACCTGGGCCTCGGGCAGCGGATAGGTCCCCTCCTGCTCAATAGGATTCTGTGTTGCAAGAACCAGGAAGGGCTCATCGAGAGCAAATGTTTCATCGCCGATAGTAATTGTCCGCTCCTGCATGGCTTCCAGCAGGGCAGACTGTACTTTTGCCGGAGACCTGTTGATTTCATCAGCCAGAATGATATTATTGAAAATAGGGCCCTTCTTTGTCTTGAATTTGCCTGATGACTGATCAAAGATCAGGGTCCCGACAATATCGGCAGGCAGAAGGTCCGGCGTAAACTGGATACGCTGAAAACCTGTTTTTACGGCGTGGGAAAGCATGCGCACGGTCAGGGTCTTGGCCAGGCCGGGCACTCCTTCAAGAAGTATATGCCCCCGGCACAGAAGACCGATAATGAGCCGTTCGATCATGTAGGTCTGCCCTACAATAACCTTTGCCATCTCTTCATAGAGCGTTTTAACAAAGCGGCTCTCTTTCTCTATTTTCTTATTGACAGCTTCAATGTCCTTGTTCATCTATCCTCCCTTGTTCCAAAATCAATCTATACGCTTTTTCAGCAAATTTTTGTCTGTGTATACCCTGTTGTCAATACTAGGTTCCCCGGCGGCTGAACCGCGTAAACAGCCCCCCGATGCCGTGCACCTTTTTCAGGCCGGCAGTTTGTGCCGCCCTCTTTTCAGAAAGGCGCTTCTGTAAAAAGGCCTCCATAACCGAATAGGCCGTATCGGCATCGGCTGGCCGGGCTTTCCCGCCGGAAAATGCAACGGTATGCGCCCGGGAGAACACATCTGAAAGCTGATGGATAAAAGAGGCTTCTGCCCCTGCCTGCTCAAGGCCTGAAATGAGCTGCGGTGATGTAGCCTCAGGCGCGGTAATGCCGAACTCCTGGTTCAGATAGGTTCTGAACAGTCTGACCAGTGAAGTAAGCGTTTCTGTGGGATTGCCCCGGTCGGGGCCCATGAGTTTTTTGGCCCGGGCAAGGGCCTCTTCTTCCGGGATACACGGATCCGGTTCCGTCGAAACTTTTGCACGGGCTGTACGGCGGGAAACAATAAGCAGGGCTGCAGCCGCTGCTGCAATACCGGCAAACACCGGCATCCAGGGAAAGGCGTGGCCGGCAGGTTCAGCCACAGCATCAGTAATGCTTATACCGAAACGGCGGGTATGAACACATACCGTATCCTGACCGGGAGAGACAGTATACGCTACTGATATCGGTTCGATGTACCCCATACCCAGGCCCTGGGGCTCCAGAATATATTCTGTTTCCCGCACCTGCCTGGTGCCGCCGGGTACAGCTTCGGCACGGTTTGCCGCGGCCGTACCTGTGATGGCGAAATTGGTCAGGAGCGGATCAGATACATCAGCCACAGATACTGTGTCCCTGGTGTTAACCCAGGTTATGCGGACTTTCAGTATAATTTGCCTGTTACGTGGTATGCTCGTATGCGAAGCTACAGCAGATACCCGCACCTCGTGCTGGACACCGGTGCCGGCATATCCGGCCTGAATGGACAATACTGCCGCAAAAAGGGTTGAAAAAAGTATCTTCTTCATGGCAATCTCCGCCGTCTGTATGCCGTTCAAACAGATGAATCCTCTGTTCAGTACGATTCCCGGATTATTATTAAATACTGAGCCGTGAATCTGAATGGGGCTGTGTGTTCAATATATTGAACAGCCCCAATATTGGTTTTGTCTGTTAAAATACAGGCACTACATAATACTGTAAAAGCCGGAAAAAGGTTCCGCCAAAAAAGAGGGATTTGCAATTTTACAGACATTACAAATCCCTATGGAATGCTCGATTATACTGTGTACGGGGTATGCTACTCCTCTATGTGCTGCAGCGACGGTATCTCGCTGATATCCTTTCCAAGGTGGTCAAGTTCCCATTTAACCGAAGGGACCAGCTCACTGTCAGGGTATTTCTCAATGAAAGACAGATAGGCCTCCTTTGCCCGCACAGTATCCTTAACACTGTTTGCATAGATAAATCCGACCATAAAACTGCATTGCGCAGCGTTTTTTGAATCAGGATATTTCTTTGTAACTTTCTCGAGAATACCGGCGCCCTTTTCAAAATTCTGCAGGGCATTGGCATATATCAGGCCTGCCTTGTACAATGCTTCAGGAGCAAGCTGGCTGGTAGGATAGGTCTCGCCCAGCTTTTCATAGGTCCTGGCAGCAGCCTGATATTTCTCCTCCTTTTCAAATGATATTGCCTTTTCCATAAGCTTGGTGTCGGGAAGTTCTCCGCATGCAATAATCAACAGTACAAACACCGCCAGTACCCGGCTGATATGAACCCTCTTCATGTAGCGCTCCTCCATGTTTATCTTACAATGCTTCAGCAATGTTAATGACTTTTTATTACAAAATCAAGAACATTTTGACCTGCCGTTATTTCTACTGCATCGTCTTTTGAGATTTCACCCTTGAGAATACGGTTTGCCAGCTCATTTGACACCATTTTCTGCATTACACGTTTGAGGGGCCGGGCTCCGAAAGCCGGGTCAAAGCCTGCGCGGGCAAGCATATCCCGGGCTGAATCAGTTAGTGTCAGGTGTATGCCCTGCTGCTCAGTCCTTCGTGCGATCATCGAGAACTGGATATCCACAATCTCCCTGATCTCGTCCATACCCAGGGGGTGGAATACAATAGTTTCATCTATCCTGTTTAAAAATTCAGGCCGCAGACTCCGTTTAAGAAGGGCGCGCACTTCACGCTGAATATCCTCATACACTTCACCGCGGTTATCGGCAGTGACTGATGCGCTCTTCTCCATAATATACCCGGCTCCGATGTTCGAGGTCATAATTATGATGGTATTGGTAAAATCAACAGTTCTTCCCTGATTGTCGGTCAGCCGCCCTTCATCAAGGACCTGAAGGAGTACATTGAATACATCTGGGTGGGCTTTTTCTATTTCATCGAGAAGCAGCACCGCATAGGGCCGGCGCCGCACAGCTTCAGTCAGCTGGCCGCCCTGGTCATATCCCACATAGCCGGGAGGCGCCCCAATGAGCCGTGACACCGAATGCTTCTCCATGTATTCGGACATATCAATACGGACCATAGCATGCTCATCATCGAACAGGAATTCAGCCAGAGCCCTGGCCAGTTCTGTTTTCCCCACTCCTGTTGTACCCAGGAAGATGAACGACCCGATAGGCCGCGACTCTTCCTGCAGGCCGGCCCTGCCCCGCCGTATTGCATCAGACACCGCCTGCACAGCCTCATCCTGTCCCCGCACCCGCTTTGTTATCCGCTCTTCCATATGCAGCAGCTTTTCCCGTTCCGACTCAAGCATTCTCGATACAGGTATACCGGTCCATTTGGCAACGATCTCTGCGATATCCTCCTCTTCAACCTCCTCTTTAAGCATCTTCTTTTCCTGCTGAAGATCTATAAGCCTGGCATTGACCTGATCCAGTTTCTTTTCCAGAGACGGCACCACGCCATAGGTCAGTTCAGCTGTTTTGGACAAGTCGCCGCTCCGTTCAACCTGAACAGCTTCGGCTTTGGCCTTTTCAATATCCTCTTTTATGGCCCGTATTTCAGCAATCAGCTGTTTTTCCACTTGCCAGTGTGAACGCAGAGCTCCGGCTTTTTCCTGCAGGTCAGCCAATTCCCTGCGGATCTTCTTTACCCGTTCCCTGGATTTTTCATCGTTCTCTTTCTTGACAGCCTCCTGCTCAATCTCCAGCTGTTTTATCTGCCGCTCGACCTGGTCCAGCTCCTCAGGCATGGAATCTATCTCGATACGCAGTTTTGACGCTGCCTCATCAATCAGGTCTATGGCCTTGTCAGGAAGAAACCGGTCTGTGATATACCGGTGAGAAAGCACAGCCGCGCCTATAATGGCGCTGTCCTGTATGCGAACACCGTGATGAACTTCGTACCGTTCCTTGAGCCCCCGCAGAATTGATATGGTATCAGCCACTGATGGTTCAGGGACCTTCACCGGCTGGAACCGGCGTTCCAATGCAGCGTCTTTCTCTATATACTTCCGGTACTCATCAATGGTGGTTGCTCCTATACACCGGAGTTCACCCCGGGCAAGGGCCGGCTTGAGCATATTTGACGCATCGACCGCACCCTGGGCGCTGCCGGCTCCTATGAGGGTGTGAAGTTCATCAATGAAAAGAATAACAGTGCCTTCGGACTCGTGTATCTCCCGCAGTACAGCTTTGAGCCGGTCTTCGAACTCCCCCCGGAATTTTGCTCCTGCAATGAGGGAGCCCATATCCAGGGCGAACAGCTTCTTTGTTTTCAGATTTTCAGGCACATCACCGTCAACAATACGCGCTGCAATTCCCTCGACAATGGCGGTCTTGCCCACACCGGGCTCTCCAATAAGCACAGGATTGTTCTTGGTACGCCGTGAAAGCACCTGAAGGACCCGGCGCACCTCTTCATCCCTGCCGATTACCGGGTCGAGTTTCTGCTGCTGAGCCGCTTCATTGAGGTTCCGCGCATACCGTTTCAGTGCGTTGTATTTTCCCTCGGGATTCTGGTCGGTAACCCGCTGGCTTCCGCGGATATCTTTCATCACCGAGAGAACCCGGTCATAGGTAATGCCCTGCTTTTTCAGAATACCGCTTACCGGCATATCCTGTTTGGTAAGGGCCAGCAGAATATGCTCGACACTGATGAATTCATCTTTCAGTTTCTGTGATTCTCTGAGGCTCTGCTGAAGCACCTGGTCCAGCTCCCTGGAAAGATAGACCTGCCCTATGCCTCCGCTGACTTTGGGAAACCGTTCCACCCGCTCTTCCAGGAAAAGCCGTATAGCTGTCTTGTCTGCTTCACATTTTTTAATAACCGGCACAAACAGGTTTTCCTCATCCTGCAGCATGGCAAGGAGCAGATGCTCGGGCTCGATCTGCTGATGACCCCGGTCCGATGCCTTTTTCTGCGCCTCCTGCATCGCCTCCTGAACTTTTATTGTACATTTATTTATATCAATCATATTTTCTCCTCCAAAAAAACCGCAAGATATTCTGCGCGGTACTTTTTCAAATACCCCGCACAACATCCCTGCTCCCGGAACCGTGCCCAGGCCCCATCAAAGTTTCTGCAGGAAGGCCCTGAACAGCCTCCTTGCAGCACTGAAGAGAAAAAGGCGGGGGCTGCTGCCCCCGCCCCCTGGTTATACAACCTCTACAGGTATTTGCCTGGGTTTTAT
>Ga0272442_10007600_pt1 | contig 13966 bp, 13 predicted proteins | sample SSMForm2O_FD_200262 | JGI IMG/M metagenome (GOLD analysis project Ga0272442, IMG submission 200262) | Marine sediment archaeal communities from Little Sippewissett salt marsh, Falmouth, MA, United States - SSM-Form-2O | ecosystem: Environmental > Aquatic > Marine > Wetlands > Sediment ...
ATACGGCACTTGCTGTGCTTTTAGAAACTCTTCTGCCCGTTTGCCCTGCAACAACGCCAGCGTCGATAACATTCCGGCTTCGACACATGTTGGTGCAGCGACACTGACCGTATGCGGCGGATCCTCGATGGGCCAACCGGTTTTCGGATTCAGTACATGACCATAGCGTTTGCCGTCTTTCAAAAGATAGCGGTGTGCATCACCACTGGTTGCCAGCGCCCCTTGTTTCAGCTGGATTACGCCGACGGGTGCTGTTCGTTCGCTGGACAAGCGGCCGATGGTCCACGGGTCGCGGTCTTTTCTTGGGCGGGTTATCGCCAGATCTCCGCCAAAGTTGATCAGCACGCTGGCGTCGGATAAGCCGCGCACGAGTTGCGCACATCGATCTACCGCGTACTCTTTGCCGATACCGCCAAAATCGATTTCCATGTTCGGCTCGAGCTGCAGTTGCTTTTGGTTCCAGCTGACTCGATCCCAGCCGATGATCGGCAATAGCGCGTCGATCTGGGTTTGTGTTGGAATGTTATCACTCTGATCGAAACGCCAGGCTCTGCGCAAGACCCCGGAGGTGACGTCGAACAGACCATCACTGAGCCGATAAAGCACATCGGCAAAATCGAGCAAACGTGCGGTTTCCTGATCGACTTCTATCGCCGCACCTGCAGCGGTATTGATCGTTTGCGTCACGCTGTCATCACGATAGCGAGAGAATTTGTGTTCAATTCGCCAGGCCTCCTCCGAAGTCGCGATTACGAGCTTCTCAGCTTGGCGTTCGTCGCCGCCTTCGATGATGACGTCGCACGGACTTGCCATGGCCGTGAATGAGCCGAGCCAGTTACTGTCTCTTTGTGCCAGCTTGTATGCTTGCATCGGTTTGATTCAGCGATGTGTCGCGCAGAGGGTATCAGATTTGCGTAAAAACGCCTGGTATTATCGTTGTAGTCCGGAAGCTGTACAAATGCCAGTTTCGCGACCGGGCGAGCGCCTGGTGAGAAATGCGGGCTATTGGAGAGGTAGAACGAAAAACGGGTGCCAATACTTCGTACTGGCACCCGTCTAGCAGGGGTTTTTGATCATTTTATTTCGCCGTTGTCGATTAGCTGTCCGATTTGTCTGCAGGTTGATGCGCACGCATCAGCGTCGCCACCGTTACAATGACCACCAAAGCTACTACCGCGGCCGAAATGGTGAATGCATCAATAATCATATTGATTTACCTCGTGTTGCCTCTAAGAGATGTTCATTATATAAGACTTTTCTAATATATCAAGGTTCGCCACAGTGACGGAATCGTGCTCGATACGCACCTATTTGTTTTTTTCTAATAAAAACAATCAATTATGCGAATGACTGGGATTAGATCAAGAATAGCTATCACTATCATTGGGCAAAAATTTGGGATTTATTCCCAAAAAAAAGGGTGCTATCGCAGACGATGGCACCCGTGATGGGATTTTTTGCGCATTTGATACAATACGGATTTGCTAGCACTCCGCGTTGTCTTTGCCGCCATGACAGCGCATCAGCAGGTACAGCGTACCCACCATGACCGAAGAAACAACGATCGCAGAAATGGTTAATGCATCAAATATCATCATAAGCTCCATTAGTAGTTTGTCTTAATATTAGACAATGCTAATAGTAGATCATATCTAACGACTTTTCCATGAACTAATTGTTACGCAATGTAACGCTAAGCCATTGAAATCAAGGATCGACGTTTGCTAGCGAATTGGTTGATTACCCCGTCTTTTCAAGCGGATACTGTGTCGATTCGACGTTTGTGGTGTCTCTTTTCATCAGGTAAAGAATCAAGAGGATCGAGGGCACCGCGAGCAGTGCGGTGTAGACGAAGAAGAACACATACCCTTCGGCATCGACCACATCACCCGAGAAACCGCCGATGAATTTGGCTGGCAGCAGCATCAACGAACTGAAAAGGGCGTATTGAGTCGCGGTGTAGGCTTTGTTGGTCAGCCCTGACAGGTAGGCGATGAATGCCGATCCAGCGATGCCGGCACTCAGATTATCCGCGCCGACGACCGCAGCCAGCATGAATACATTCGGTGGCATGATTGCAATGCTGACGAACAACAGGTTGGTCAGCATCACCAGTAGAGCGCCTGCGAGCAAAACCGGAAATACACCGAAACGAATCACCAGCGATCCACCCAGCAGTGCCCCAGTGATTGTGATGAACGGCCCAACGGTCTTGGTGACAACACCTATATCGAGGTCGGAAAAGCCTACATCCACATAAAGTGGATTGGCCATAATGCCCATAGTGATGTCACTGATACGAAACAGGCCGATAAACAACAGAATCACGATCGCGTAGCGCCCGTTGCGGCTGAAGAATTCGGTGAATGGGCAAATGACTGCGCCGATCACCCAGGCATAGACATCGCGAGCTGCGCGCGGCAGATGCGATGAGTTTTCCAGAAAGTGAACCACTTTCTCTTCCTTCTTCCATGTCTCTCTGGAAATAAGGTGCTCCGGTTCGGGTATCAGCAGCGTGGTGATGATGCCGATACTCATGCATATCGCCATGACAGTGTAAGCGAGTGGCCAGGAATAATAGTAGGCCAACGTGAAGGCGCCACCTCCCGCGAGCAGCATGCCAATGCGGTAACCTATTTGATAGGTCGCCGCCATCGCGCCCTGGTCCTCGACCGGCATCGCCTCGATCCGCCAGGCATCGATCGCGATGTCTTGGGTTGCAGACGAGAACGCGACGAGCAGAGCGGAATAGACCAGCAGCTCGAGATGGTCGATTGGATTGCTCGCGGCCATCGCCAGCAAGCCGCAGATGATGCCGGTTTGCGCCAGCAACATCCAGCTGCGGCGCTGACCGAATATGTTGCCAATCAGCGGCAGGCGCAGGCGGTCGACCAGAGGCGACCAGAGGAACTTCAAGCCATAGAGCAGTGCGACCCAGCTGATATGCCCAATCGTGCTTTTGTCGATGCCGACCCTGGCCAGCCAGCCAGACAGCGTGCCGAAAACCAGCAACAGCGGCAGGCCTGCCGCGAAACCCAGGAACAGCATTGCCAGCACCCGGGGCTGACGGTAGATCGCGATTGCCTCGAGCCAGCTTTTGTGCGTTCTGGTGGCCGAGCTCATTTCAGCTGGTATTCGTAGTCGATGATCAGGGGTGCATGATCGGAAAAGCGTTCATCCTTGTAGATGCTGGCTGCCCTGACCAGCGGTGCCAGTTTCGGTGTGATGACCTGATAGTCGATACGCCAACCGGTGTTGTTCGCCCAGGCCTGGCCCCGGTTCGACCACCAGGTGTACTGGTGTTCTTGCTGGTTTACGACGCGAAACGCGTCGACAAAGCCGATTTCACCAAACAGCCGGTCCATCCAGGCGCGCTCCTCGGGCAGGAAGCCGGAGTTCTTTTGATTGCTGCGCCAGTTTTTGATGTCGATCTTTTTGTGCGCAATGTTCCAGTCGCCACAGATGATATATTCACGGCGCTTGCGCCGCAGGCTTTGCAGGTATGGCATGAAGCGATCCATGAAATCGAACTTCACGGCCTGACGTTCCTCCCTGGCCGACCCTGAATGCATGTACAACGATATCACGCTGAGTTTGTCGTATTGGAATTCGAGGAAGCGACCCTCGATATCGATGTCGTGCCAGCCGAGGCCTTCGATTATTTTCTTCGGCTGAAACTTGCTGTAGATTGCAACACCGCTGTAGCCTTTCTTCTGTGCATCGTGGTAATAACAAAAGTAGTCATCAGGCTTGAATTGCTCATGCGTCAGTTGGTGCTCCTGTGCCTTGGTTTCCTGAATACAAACGATGTCGGCCTGGGTGCTGGGCAGCCATTCAAAGAAACCTTTCTTCGCCGCGGCCCGAATGCCGTTGGTGTTGATCGAGATGACGCGCATGTAGTGTTTGATGATCCAAATTGAGGCGTTATCATACGCGTGCAATCCAAAGCGTGCCACCTCAACCGGAAATTAATCGATGCCGCAACCATTACAGAACTACAAAAACCGTTTCATCCAACTCGCGATCAAACACGAAGTGCTTCGCTTTGGCGAATTCACCTTGAAATCTGGCCGCATCAGCCCGTATTTCTTCAATGCCGGTTTGTTCAACACCGGCGGTGCGCTGGCTGAGCTCGGCGCGTGCTATGCACAAGTGATCGTCGATCAGGCGCTGGCGTACGATGTGTTGTTCGGGCCAGCCTACAAAGGCATACCGCTGGTGTCTTCGATTGCGGTTGCGTTGGCGAGCGAACACGGTATCGACAAACCGTTTGCGTTCAATCGAAAGGAAGCCAAGGGTCATGGTGAAGGTGGGCAGATTGTAGGCGCCGCGGTTCATGGCAAGGTATTAATCGTCGATGACGTAATCACTGCGGGCACGGCGATTCGTGAAGCGGTCGATATCATCGGCGCGCAAGGCGGTACTCCAGTTGCGATACTGATTGCGCTCGACCGGCAGGAGCAGGGTCGCGGGGCATTGTCGGCGATCCAGGAGGTACAGCGCGACTTCGGTGTCAGTGTGCACAGTATCATCACGATGGCTGACCTGATCGAGTATATCCAGGCGGACGACAAATACACACAGCACCTTGCCGCGATGCAAACCTACCGCGAGCGGTACGGGGTTTGACCGCGGGGGTGTAGAGTGGGGTTTCACCGCAAAGGCGCAAAGGACGCAAAGCAATGTTTATTTGGTTCTTTAACTGCAGAGGCGCGCAGGCGCAGAGGATGAATAGTGTTTTCGTGGCAACTCAAGTCGCTCCGGGCGTTCATTTGAGCATGCATCTGTTCATCGAATAAACACCAAAAAAATCCTCTGCGCCTCTGCGGTGAAAAAATACGCTTTGCGTGCTTTGCGGTGAACAACTAACCCAAGATCAGTTTCAGGCCGATCAACAGCGTCACGGCCTCGAAAGCGCGTTTGATCAGCCTGTTGCCTTTGACGATCGCCAGGTGCGCGCCCAGGTAGCCGCCGAGCACCGAACCCAGCAGCAAAGCCGGCAGCCATAACCAGTAGATATCGCCCAATAGTCCGAGTGTCAGCGCACCGCTGCCGTTCCAGAACAGACCGACCAGCACCAGCGTGTAGGCCACGGCGCGTTTATAGTCCATGCCGAACCAGCGGATCAGCCATAGGGTCACGAACAGGCCGGTGCCGGAGGTCAGCGAACCGTTGAGCACGCCGATTCCGAACAGAACCACGCCGCCCGAGACATAACCGCGTCTGTCCCGACGAACGGGCTTGTATTGCTGACCAAGTGTCGGGGACATAAGCGAATACACACCCAGGCCCGCGGTCAAAATTCCTAACGCGATCTGTGCCGTGCGGTCGGGTACCTGAAGGATCACGCTGGCGCCGAGCACGACGCCCGGTACACCGGTGATGACCATGAACAGCGCGAATTGGCGTTCGAGATGACTGCCCCGCAGGTGCCGCAGGGTCGCTCCGATGCCGAGAGCGACGCTGGCGACTTTGTGGGTGGCCAGCGCGATGCCGAATGGTAGGCCGAGAAAAATCAGCACCGGAAGCTGTATCAGTCCCGCGCCGCCACCGGAGAGTGCTGAAAAGGCATTGGCCACCAGCGAAATGACAAAGATGAGGATGTGATCGAGCATGCAAGCGTTGAATGAGCCGAGTCGATGCATTCTGCCATAGTCTGGCTATACTGAATTGATAAGGATCGGGCCTTTTTCAGGCCAGAAAGCAAGAATTCATATAGAGGTTTGGTGATGGATCTAAAAAGGATAATCTTATTCTTAGTCGCAGCGCTGTTCATGGTCAGTGCGAATGCGGGGCTTTACCGCTGGGTCGATGAAAACGGCAACGTGCATTACGGCGACAAGGTGCCGCCAAAGTATCTGAAGAAAGAGCACGAGGAGTTGAATGAACACGGAACCCGGGTAAAGAAACACGATCGTGCGATGACGGCTGAGGAAAAAGCAGAGAAGCGCAAGCTGGAAGCCGAACGCGAACTTCTCGAGCAGGAAAGACGCGCACAGGCGCTGCGTGACCGCGTGTTGACCGATACTTACACGACCGAGCGTGACCTCGTGGCTGCCAGAAATGCCCGGCTTGAGGCCATCGACTCCCAGCTGCAGTTATCGCGCGATATCATCGCAAGTTCTAAAGCCAAGGTCGCGAAGACCGAGCAGCTGATCCAGAACCTGAAAGCATCCAACAGGGAAGTCCCAGTCGCGACCTATGCCAAGCTCGAGCGCGAGAAAGCCCAGCTCGAAACCCAAAAGCAAGTGCAGAAAGGTCATCAGGAAAAACGCGAGCAAGTCATTGTACAGTTCGATGGATATATCGAGCGCTTTCGCGAGCTGATGGCCGAGAAACAAAGACGACGCGAAGCCTTCGCCAAACGCAAGGCCGAACGGGAGCGTGCGGCGCGCGGGCTGCCACCTACCTCGTCGAAATAAGCCACGCCGTTGCGATCAAGCTTTGATCAAGGTACCGACGCCTTCATCGGTGAGCAGTTCCAGCAAAACCGCGTGCTCGACGCGCCCATCGATGATGTGAGAGGTCTTCACGCCGGATTTGACCGCATCCAGCGCACAGTCCACTTTCGGCAGCATGCCGCCATGGATCGTGCCATCGGCAATCAGAGCATCGATGTCGGCTGCCCTCAGGCCGGTCAGAACTTCACCGTCGTCGTCCAAAATGCCAGCAGTATTGGTTAACAGCAGAAGTTTTTCGGCACCGAGCACGCAGGCCAGCTTGCCAGCAACCAGGTCCGCATTGATGTTGTAAGAGGTCTGGTCTTCACCGACCCCGATCGGCGCGATCACCGGGATAAAATCGCCATGATCCAGCGTCTTGACGATCACGGGATCGATGCCGGTGACTTCACCGACGTGGCCGAGGTCGATGATCTCGGGCGCATCAAGCTCGGGTGAGGCGCGTTCGATCTTCATCTTGCGGGCCCGGATCAAGCCACCGTCCTTGCCGGTAAGGCCCACGGCCTTGCCGCCGTTGTGGCTGATCAGGCTGACGATGCTCTTGTTGACCAGGCCGCCGAGTACCATTTCGACGATATCCATGGTCTCGCGGTCAGTTACCCGCATGCCCTGTATGAAATGGGATTTCTTGCCGATGCGTTCGAGTAGCTGAGCGATTTGTGGCCCGCCGCCATGCACGACCACCGGATCGATACCGACCTGCTTCAACAGCACGATGTCCCGGGCAAATCCGTTCTTCAGTCGCTCTTCGGTCATCGCGTTACCGCCATATTTGATCACGATGGTTTTGCCGTGCAGCCGCTGTATGTAGGGCAGGGCTTCTGATAGAACCTGGGCGACGGTATGTGCCGATTGCTTGTCCACATTTGACTCCGTTTATGATCTCGCTGCGACGGTTTTACCGCAAAGGCGCAAAGGACGCAAAGCAATGTTTATTTGGTTCTTTAACCGCGGAGGCGCGAAGGCGCGAAGGCGCAGAGTATGAATTGTGTTTTCGTAGCGACTCAAGTCGCTCCGAGCGTTCATTTGAGCATGCATTTTTCATCGAATAAACACCTAAGAAATCCTCTGCGCCTCCGCGGTGAAGAAATTCGCTTTGCGTCCTTTGCGTCCTTTGCGCCTTTGCGGTGCAACATCTCTCCGAGCCCCGCGATCAAAATGGCACGTCCAGGCTGCTATCCTGTTTCAATATCTCCTGTCTGAATTTGTCCTGAATAGCCCTCAGCCTGGCTTCAGAGTCGGCTTCGAAGCGCAGCACCAGACAGGGCGTCGTGTTCGAAGGCCGGATCAAGCCCCAGCCATCGGCAAAATTGACCCGTAAGCCATCGATCGCAAGGATATCGGCGTCTCCGAAGTCCGCCTCCTGTTTGAATCGCTCCATGAATTTGTAGTGTTCGCCTTCGGCGAACAGGATCTGCAGTTCGGGTGTGTTGATGCTATCCGGCAGTTCGTCGAACACCGCGCTCGTTGGCTGATTGTGTTTACTGAGAATCTCGAGCATGCGCGCCGCGCTGTAGAGGCCGTCGTCAAAGCCGAACCAGCGTTCCTTGAAGAAAATATGACCACTCATTTCACCGGCGAGCTCGGCACCGGTTTCCTTCATCTTGGCCTTGATGAATGAGTGTCCCGTTTTCCACATCAGTGGTACTCCGCCGTGCGCCTCAATGAAATCGGCGAGATGGGTACTGGACTTGATGTCAAAAATAATGGTCGCTCCCGGTTTGCGCTCGAGCACATCAGCGGCATAGAGCATCATTTGGCGGTCTGCCCAGATGATGTTGCGCTGGTCGTCGATGATGCCCACCCGGTCACCATCGCCGTCGAAGGCCAGTCCGAGGTCAAGGGCATGCTCGGCAATCGCCTGTTTGACCGCTTCGAGATTTTCCGGCTTGGAAGGATCCGGGTGATGGTTCGGAAAGGTGCCATCGACATCGCAAAATAGCTCGGTAACCTCGCAGCCCAGTCTGCTGAACAACTCTGTCGCGACGACACCAGCCGCGCCGTTGCCGCAGTCAACAGCGATTTTCAGCGGGCGTGCGAGCTGAATGTCGGATGTGATCGCATCGAGATAATCGGGTATCACATCTTGCTGTTGGTAGTGCCCCTTTCCGCATTTGAGATCGCCAGCGATGATCCGTCTGTAGAGCTCTTGAATGCTGTCACCGAAAAATGAATGGCCAGCGATCAGCATTTTCAGGCCGTTGTAAGCGGGCGGATTGTGGCTGCCGGTGACCATGATGCCGGTGCCGGTTTCGAGCTTGTGCGTCGCGTAGTACAAGACCGGGGTCGGTACCATGCCGATATCGACGACATCGCATCCTCCCGCGCATAAGCCATCGCCGAGCGCCTTGGCCAGGTCGCGGCTGGACAACCGACCATCTCGACCGATCACGACCGTGTGCTGTCCTTGCGTGAGAGCCTCGGATGCAAATGCCTGCCCGATTTCTCTGACTGCATCGGGTGTCAGTGCCGTTTCAACTATCCCACGGATATCGTAGGCGCGGAAAATCTCTTGATTAAGGGTCATGTTGCGTGTTCATCCAGTCGTGATCGCATTGGCCTGGCGCCAGTGGCCACCTTATGCGTTGTCCAAGTCAATAAGTATTCCCGTCAATGCGTGTTGGTCGAATCAATGTTGAAAGAATCGATGTCTCGGGTTTTATCGAGTCAGCGTGCTGCGACGGTATAGTTTTTGTCTTTTTTGACGATCGTTATGCGCCGAGCGAAGTCTATTACACAGGACCAAACAAATACAACTGCACAGCTGGCCCGCAGAGGCCGGACTTGCGGGCAGCGGCATTTTATGTTTTTCTGAACGGCGTCATCACACGACAGGGGGTGTTCGATGGTGCGCAAGCCTCGTCCCCGAGCGCTGACACGGCGGGAGTTTTTTCAGTACAGTGCTGCAGTCGCGGGCACGGTGTCGTTATCCGGCTGGCTGGCATCTTGTAGTTCCGATGAGCAGCACGGTGCGAGCCTGGATAGCGACGAGTCGCTACTTCCGCCCGCGACCAATCTGCGCAATTGGTCGATGATTACCGACAACGCAGACTTCTTTCGCGTCGATGTCGCCGCCCCCGAGCAGGCAATCGATACGACGACCTGGTCTTTGAACGTTACCGGCCTGATCGATCATCCCGAGATACTGGGCTACGATCAGTTGCGCGCGTTGCCTGCGGTCGAACAAACGACCACGCTGGTCTGCATCGGTAATCCGGTCGGTGGCAACGCTATCGGGACTGCACGCTGGAAAGGGGTGGCCTTCTCCTACCTGTTGCCGCGCTGGGGGGTGCAGCCCGACGCTTACGATATCGTGGCGCGCGATAGCGGCTCCTATTCTGACAGCATACCGGTAGCGCATCTGCAATCGCATTTCGCGATGTTGGCCTACGAGATGAACGGCGTACCGCTGCCACATTTCCACGGGGCGCCGCTGCGAATCATCGTTCCGGGCATTTATGGTATCAAGAATGTCAAATGGCTCGCTGGCCTCGAGTTCGTGGCCAGCGACTATCAAGGCTACTGGCAGCAGGTCGGATGGACGGACACCGCCTTTGTGCGCACGCTGGCGAAAATCATGAACGTGCCAGACGATTACCAGATGGCGCCTGGCATACTGCCGGTCAATGGTGTCGCTTACGCCGGACTGCGCGGCGTACAGCGCGTCGAAATCTCAGCGGACGGCGGTGAAACATGGATCGATGCCGACCTGGATCCACCGATCAGCCCGTACGCTTGGCTACGTTTCGAAAAAGCCTTCGTGATGGACACGCCGGCAGGCTCCGAAGGCTGGCATTCTGTCAGCGTCGAGGTCCTTTGAAGTGTGAGGTAGGAGCGGCTTCAGCCGCGAATTTCTGGCGAACCCGCGCAGTGTTCGCGGCTGAAGCCGCTCCTACTGACGGCGCATCGTCTCCGCGCCTCTGCGGTTCGATCAGCACTGTTCGCGACATAGGTATGCCTCAGGCCGTGTTTTTCTGATGCTGCCGTTCGCTGCCATAGGCTTCAGCGATCAGCTTGATCAGCTCCCGTGCCAATGCGGTCTTGCGCGCGAGTTCGAGCTTGACTGCTCCGCGCGCTGACAAGACCTGCAGCGCATTGTATTCGCTGTTGAAACCGATGTCCTGCTTGTCGGCGTCTTTGCCGACGAGGTTCGCGGCGATCATGTCCAGTGACTTGCTTTCGAGCTTGTTCCTGGCGTTGGTCTCGAGATTCTCGGTCTCGGCCGCGAAGCCGACAACAAATGGCCGCGGGCTGAGCCGGGTCACTGCAGCAAGGATGTCCTCGGTGCGCTCCAATTCGATCGTGCGTTCTGCCTGCTGTTTCTTCAGTTTGTGTTCACTCACCGATTTGGGCCGGTAGTCGGCCACAGCGGCTGCCGAAATGAAGACCTGGCTAATGCGTATGTGCTGCAACACGGCCGCGTGCATCTGAGCCGCGGTCTCAACATCGATGCGTTTCACGTCATCCGGCGTGCTTTCGTGACAGGGTCCACTGATCAGCGTCACGTTTGCGCCGGCTTCGCGTGCCGCTTGCGCGATCGCAAAGCCCATACGACCGGAGCTACGGTTACCGATGAAGCGAACCGGGTCGATCGGTTCATAAGTCGGTCCGGCGGTGATCAATACGTTGATGTCTTGCAAGCTACCGCTTTTGAACAGGCTTGCCAGCGCCGCGATCAGCTCCGTTACTTCGAGCATGCGACCCACGCCGGTTTCACCACAGGCCTGCGACCCGGCAGCCGGGCCGAAAAAATGCACGCCTCTTTGTTGCAGGATGCTCGTATTGTCCTGCGTGGCGGGATCATGCCACATCACCCGGTTCATCGCAGGGGCCAGCGCCAGCGGCGCTTCGCTGGCCAGGCACAGCGTGGTCAGCAAATCATCGGCGCGGCCCTGCGCGAGCCGGGCCAGGCAGTTCGCACTGGCCGGTGCGATCAGAATCGCATCGGCCCAGCGTGCCAGCTCGATATGGCCCATGCCGGCCTCGGCCTTCTCGTCCAGCAACTCGGTATGCACCGGATTCCCAGACAACGCCTGGAACGTCAACGGCGTGACGAACTCGGTGGCGGCCCGGGTCATCACGACCCGCACCGTCGCGCCCGAATCGCGCAGTCGCCGCGTAAGCTCGGCGCTTTTGTACGCGGCAATACCGCCGGTAATGCCGAGGATGATGTGTTTCCCGTTCAGGGTGTTCATCGCACCATTGTAACAGCAATCCTGATTTTCACTGTGCACTATCGCCGCAACCGCAGCAACCTTTTGGCACGCGAAGCGAAACGTGGCTGGGATCAGAATGGCACTCACTTAGGGAAGCTCTGATAATTCATTCCCTGAATAATCCGTGCGCCGAGGAGACCCTGCCGTCATTGCCCGGGACGAAGCAATCTTCTGAATCGTGCGCCTCGGTCCTTGTTCCAGGCAGTGACTGAATGAAATGGTGGCCATGGCACCAATATCAACCATGTCACTTTTGGTAACCTGGCCCGCATTTCTGACCAGCCTGCTACCGTGTTCCTGGAGAGAGATGCGGGCTAGCCCAAACTGACGGCAGCAATGCCACCAAGGATTTGCCTGGTTGCTTGCCTATGGTTAATATGGCTGCTTTCAGGGACGATGATCAGGGTGGACACGATGTCACGCACAATATCCGATTGGCCAGTGGACGAACGGCCGCGCGAAAAGCTGCTCGATCGCGGCGCCAATGCACTCTCCGATGCCGAATTGCTGGCTATCTTTCTAAGAACCGGAACGCGTGGCCTGACCGCGGTCGATCTGGCCCGCCTGCTGCTGGATGAATTCGGCGGCCTGAAGCCACTACTGGATGCGAGCGAATCCAACTTCTGCCGGCATCGCGGCCTCGGGCGCGCCAAGTATGCGCAGCTGCAAGCGGTGCTGGAAATGGCGCGGCGTCATTTGTTCGCGCGCGTTCAGCGCGGCGATGCGTTGTGCTCACCGAACGATACACGCAACTATCTTTCAGCCGAGTTGCGCGCCTGCCCGCACGAGGTGTTCGCCTGCCTTTTTCTGGATAACCGCAACCGGGTGCTCGCGTTTGAAAAACTATTCTTTGGCACCATCGATGGCGCCAGTGTTTACCCGCGGGAAGTCGTGCGCCGGGCCATCGACATTAATTCGGCAGCGGTAATTTTTGCCCACAATCACCCTTCAGGTGTGGCCGAGCCCAGCGCTGCGGACAAGCAGATCACCCAGCGTCTAAAGGATGCTTTGGCGCTGATCGAAGTCCGCGTCCTCGATCATATGATCGTCGGTGATGAGGTGGTGTCGTTTGCCGAGCGCGGTTTGCTCTAAACCGGATGTTGTCTGACACAGACTTTCCCGGGCAAGCACAATCACTGCCGGCGGGTAGCGCGGCACGGCCCGCGGTTAACGCCTCCGTTCCCTGACCGAGTGTGCTAGCTTGCATTGCTCACCAGGATCACTCAGTGCCGGGTGACGTGGCCCAGCATACTCGAACAATTCGCTGTTATTAATATGGCCTGGTCCCTTAAGCGAGAATTCTAACTCAGAACATAGTCGCGTGTTCTTCCGGTCGATATCGCTTGGGTTCTGTGTCATGATCAAAGCTGCCGCTGGCGGTTGCATTCAGCCGGCATGGCCGTCTGGTCTGCCAATAGCCGTGGTCAAGTTGACAGTCATGTCTCACAATCGATCGCTGCACAACATTTTGTTACCTTCAGGGTCGTTCTGAGCAAAGAGTGGAGCGAGTGATGAACAGATTATTGCTGCCAGTCTTGCTGGTTCTGATCCTGCTCGGCAAGACCGCATCGGCACAAACAGCCAGCACAGAGGCTGTTATCGGTGGGCCTCATATCTCGACCTTCTCGATTGTTGCGTACGATCCAGACAGCGGGGATTATGGTATCGCGGTACAGTCCCGTTTCTTTGCTGTCGGTGAAGTCGTCCCCCATGCCGCAGCCGATACCGGTGCAATCGCCACCCAGGCCCGGGCTAACCTGCAATATGGTGCGGATGGATTGAGACTATTGGCCCAGGGCATGGCTGCCGACAAGGTCGTCGAGCAGTTGATCAACGCCGACCCACTTCGCGATGAACGCCAGCTTGCTATCATCGACCAGCGGGGCATTGCTGCAAACTTCACAGGTAAGAATTGCCTGCCCTGGGCAGGCGGGCGCACCGGCCAGAACTATGCGGTCCAGGGCAACTTGCTGACTGGGCCACGTGTGGTCGATGCGATGGCGACCGCATTCGAGACGGCACCTGGTGATTTTGCCACCCGTCTGGTGTATGCAATCGCTGCTGGCCAGGCAGCCGGTGGCGATGCCCGTGGGCGTCAGTCTGCTGCCCTGTTGGTGGTGCGCAAGAACGGCGGCTACCTGGGCCTGACGGATCGCTACATCAATCTGCACGTCGAGGATCATCCGACGCCGATACGCGAACTGGCGCGCCTGTTGAAAATCCGCCAGGCACAACTGGCCACCGGCAAAGCCAGGCAGCAGCTGCAACAAGCCTCAGCCAGTGAAGGAG
>Ga0272442_10007602_pt1 | contig 13965 bp, 10 predicted proteins | sample SSMForm2O_FD_200262 | JGI IMG/M metagenome (GOLD analysis project Ga0272442, IMG submission 200262) | Marine sediment archaeal communities from Little Sippewissett salt marsh, Falmouth, MA, United States - SSM-Form-2O | ecosystem: Environmental > Aquatic > Marine > Wetlands > Sediment ...
AGTTCGTCGTTGAGCGGGCAACCGATCGCGAGATCACGTCGGTACGCGTTCGCGTCGACCGGGAGTACGAAGCGCCGGAAGAGACCACTTAGCCCGTCTTCGCATATCGAACATACGATGAGCCATAGCACAAGCGACGAAGGAGCGAAGAATGACATATCGTGCGTTGGCCGGATCGATCGCCGCTATCTCTGTCCTCGTCTTCGGATTGGCAGTCTCCGCCATCCCGTCGCAGTCGATCGACGTCGCATATAGCCCCGACGCAAAGACGTTCGAGGGGACGCTCACCATCGCGCTCGACGATGCGCCGGACACCGTGTACTTCCTGCTTCTCGCCAACCTGATGGAAGAGGAGAACACCGCCCTGTCCGCGCGGGCGATCGACGCGTTGTATCCCAACGGATTCGAGCCGGCACGAACCGACATCCTCGGAGTAACCGACGCGGACGGTGCGGCCGTCCCGTTTCACGTGCTGGCAATGCCCTCCTCGTTTCAGACGTACTCGCTGGATCGAGCCATTCTGGCGATCGCTCTCGACGGCGTCGACGCGTCCGCAGGGGTCTCGATTGAGTTCGTTACCGAGGTGCCGCGCCTGGCTGACGGGGACAACGGGATCACCGATGGCATCCTAACCTGGCGGTTCGGCTGGTATCCGGTACTCCTGATCGACGAAGACCGAATCGCAGAAGAGAACGGCGTGGCACGATATGCGGACGATCGCGCGTTCCCATTCATCCTCCCACGCGTGTTCACCCAAGCTACGGTGACTGTTCCTTCCGAGCTTGTCGTGATTGCGGGAACCGACACGGTCGTCGAAACGACAACCGCGGACCAGGAAGCGGAAGAAGACAGGGCCGTCGCCGTATACGAACTTAAGAGCGAGACGCCGATTCGCACCTTGGCGCTGACGATCTCGGACACCTACGCACACTACGTGCTTGACGGCGACGTGCCGATCGAGGTGTACAGCCTTCCGGAGCACGACGAGGAAGCGCGGCTTTTCGCCACGTACGCACGAGAGATTCTCGCGGCGTACGAGGAGACGTACGGGCCGTACCCGCACGCGCGGCTGACGCTGGTCGAGAACCCCGGGTCCGGTGGATCCGCGTTCGCGGCCGACGGCATCGTCTGGCTATCCACCGTGTTCTTCACCCACCGCGACATCCCATACGGCGGGTTTGCCAACCGGTTCATCGAGTTCATCCTCGCACACGAGATTGCTCACATGTGGTTCGGGCTCGGAATCGAAACGGATCTCAACACCGATTCGTGGCTGTCGGAAGGGCTGGCGCAGTACGCGTCTATCTCCTACTTCGAGGAGCGGCACGGAGCATTCGAGCCGAACCTGATCGAGTCCGTCGGAAGCGGTATGCTGGAAGATTTCGTGCGCAGTCAGTTCGGGTACATGAACCTGCGCGAACACCAGACGGAACTGCCGTACATCCTCAACGTGTGGGATGGATTCGATGAGGCCCTCGTCCAACCGGCCGAGAGCATTCAGTACGGAAACGCCGACGTAATCCGAACGTACGACAAAGGGTACATCGTCGCCCGGACGATCGCTTGGACCGTGGGAACCGAAGCGTTCGACGCTGCGCTGCGCCGGGCCGCCGCTGAATTCCTCGACACGCCGCTCTCCGCCGCCGCGTTTAAGCAACTACTCGAAGAAGAGAGCGGCGTCGACCTCGATGCGGTCTTCGATGCATGGGTATTCGGCGATGCGACCGTAGACTACGCAGCGGAAATCCTGTTTAGGTCGAAGGACGGCGCGACGTATACGACCACGGTTCGCGTTGCGCGCGACGGGGGTGTCTCACAGCCCGTCGAAGTTCAGTTGACCCTTCGAACCGGCACGACAGTCCGGCAGACGTGGAGCGGCGAAGAGACCGAAGCGGTCCTCACGTTTCGGACCCCGTCCGCCGGGGCGCGCGTGACGATCGATCCGGATCACCTCTTGCCCGACAGCGACCGCATCAACAACAGCGACCCGGTCAAGGTGTACGTGGCGGTCGATGAAGCGTACGTTCCACTCGACGGCTATCTTCTGACGCCGAGCAGCGCATCGGGAACGGTGATGTTTGCGTATCTCGATCGCTTTCTCGTGTCGGTCTCCAACTCCAGCGCAACGGCACAGATCCGGATTGGGCGGAGCCACGCAGTCGCGGTCGCCGCCTCGTTGGAGGACAACGGATTCGAGGCGGGGATCGGCTACACGTATACGTCGTTTTCGCAGGTGGATACCGGATCCTCTTCCGGATATCTCGAGGCGGACGTGTCCATGTCGGTGGTCGCTCGGCGGCATGTACTCGCCAGTGGCCCGGTTACGACACTGGCGTTCTCGCTGACCGACCTTGCATCAGTCACACGGTCGGCGACGCGTTCGCTTGCCGTCACGTTGTCCAATACCGGCGCAGTAAAGGCGCTACTCGCCGTCGAAGACGAGGTTCGCATTCTGCCCGGCCTGTATCTGCAGGGCGGGGCGGTGGTGGGCACGAGCGTTGGAACGTGGCCGACGGCTCTGCAGTTCACGCTGAATGAGCTTCGCACCTCGCTCGATCTGCATCGCAATCACAAGCTCGCCGGGCTTCTGGCAATCGAGTTTCCCACGGAGAGCGCCGAGCCGTACAACCTGATGAACATCGCGATGCTGGATGACACGCATTCACGAGTGTACGTGGCCGGAGGAATGCAGTGGACGGCCGTGTCGGATTTCGGTAAAACGTCTCCCATCGTAGAGGTGGGACTCGAGCAGATCGCGGAGCTGTCCACTCTTGGCGGACTTATGTCGTTCTCAGCCCGCGTGGGCTTGGCGTTCCCGGTACTGGGAAGCGGCGAATCCGTGATCTACTTCGGACTCTCGCTGTAGCGCTAGTCCCACGAGGAGAAGAGGTGCCATGAAAGCTCCATGTCGCTGGTTGGCGGACTACGTCGAATTCACCGTGAATCGAGAAGCGGCGCACAGTCTGGCCGATCGCCTGACGCTCGCCGGAATCGAGGTTGAGGGAATCGCAGAGACCGGGACGATCAAGAACGCCTTCGTCGGACGGGTGACGTCGTGCAAGCCGCATCCGGATTCCGACCATCTCTCGGTCTGTACGGTCGATGTGGGCAAGCAAACCGTCGAATTGATCTGCGGCGCGTCGAACGTGTGCGAGAATGCTCTCGTACCGGTCATCCTCTCGGGCGGTGTGTTGCCGGGAGGCTTCAAGATCGAGCGGCGCAAGATTCGCGGCGTGGAATCCAACGGAATGATCTGCTCGAAAGAGGAGTTGGGCTTGGAGCCGAAGTCCGACGGCATCTGGATCTTTGACCCTCAACTCGAACTCGAAGTGGGAACCGACCTGTCCACGCTCCTGGAGTACGACGACTTCATCCTCGACTTCAAGGTTGCGTCCAACCGCCCGGACTCCGCATCGGTGTACGGAATCGCCCGCGAGATCGCCGCGGTTCTCGATCAACCGCTTCGCCCGCTGGACACATCGTTCGACGAGAAACCGAGTGACGAACCGAACGATCTCTCCGTGGAAATCGAAGATCCGAACGACACGCCCCGATATGCACTCCGGTCGTTCGACGGCGTCCGCGTCGGCCCGTCTCCGCTCATGATTCAGCACCGGCTGATCAAAGCGGGGATGCGACCGCTGTCCAACGCCGTCGATGCAACAAACTATGCCATGCTCGAAGTAGGACAGCCGCTCCATCCGTTCGACGCCAAGCGGCTTGCCAGCTCTCGAATCACGATCCGCCGAGCGACCGACGGCGAGGTCCTGCGCACGCTCGACGGCGTCGATCGCAAGCTGACACACGACGTTCTCGTGATCGCCGACGATAGCGGTCCCGTGGCCCTTGCCGGAATCATGGGCGGCGAGCCGAGCGAGATCCACGACAGCACAAGTCGCCTGCTGCTCGAAGTCGCCACGTTCCGCAGCCCGACGATTCGTCGTAGCGGACGCACGGTCGGCCTTCGATCCGAGGCGTCGCAGCGCTTTGAGCGAGACCTCGACCCACGGGGAGTTCCTCTCGCCGCCGATCGTGCCGCACACTGGTTGTGTAAACTGACCGGCTGCCGTGCCATCGCGGCGGCGGACGAATACCCCGGTCCGGCGGACGAACAGGACATCCGGCTCGATCCGGTGTTGGCGCAGCGCGTATTGGGCATCGATGTCGATGCCGAGACTGCAGCAGCGATTCTCCGTCGCCTCGAGATCGACGCCGACGCTGCCGACGGCTCCGTCGTAGCGCGCATTCCCTGGTGGCGGCCCGACCTTGCGCGCCCGATCGATCTGGTGGAGGACATCGGCCGCATCTACGGCTACGATCGGTTCCCGACCGAGACGCCGCACCCGGTGATCCGCGTCGGCCGCAAGGACCGTGTGGAACTCGGGAAGGATCGCATCCGCGCCGCACTCGTCGGCCTCGGCCTGTCCGAAGTGCTCACCGATGGATTCGATATGCCGGTGTGGCGAGAACGGCTCGGCGGTTCCCCGGACGACCTCATCACCACAAGGAATCCGATGACATCGTCGCAGAATGCGCTCCGATCCTCGCTGATTCCCGGACTGCTGTCGGTCGTAGAAACGAACTTGAACCACGGCGTCGACGGCGGGCGTGTCTTCGAAATCGGCCGCGTTTTCTCGCAACGCGAAGGCGAACGCGACGCCCTCGCCGGCGCGCTGTTCGGTCGGACCGGCCGCGCGCTCCGGGGCAAGGAAACCGTCTCCCTCGAGCATGCCAAGGCGATCGTCGACGAACTGCTGGCAACCTTCGGGCTGAGTGATTCCGTAATCGACTCCCCATCGGCCCTGCCGTTTCTCCATCCAGGGCGAAGCGCACAGTACTCGTACAACGGGGAAGCAATCGGGACACTCGGCGCGCTCTCGCCTCCCATCGCTTCGTCGCTCGGCGTACCCGTGCTGCTGTTCGAACTGCGCGTCGATCGCCTGATCCAACGGTTTGATGAAACGCCGGTGTACGTTCGGCTTCCCCGCTTCCCCGCGGTGAGGCGCGACCTGTCGGTGTCCGCTCCGATCGATGTACCCGAGGCGAGAATCCGCGCGGCCCTCCTCGCCGAAGAGGGCGTCGAAACCGCTTCGCTGTACGACCGATACCTCGGCGATCAAGTCGGTGCCGACCGGAAGAGCCTCACGTACGAGATCAGCTTGCGTCACCCGGAGAAAACGCTCACCGACGAAGAGTCGGCCGAGATCGTGACGCGTATCGAGGCTCGCCTGCATGCGTTCGACGTACACCTACGCGCCTGATGAACAAGACGATCATCGCCCACACGCCGGAGGAGATGGAGGACATCGGCGTCACGCTCGCAGCCATTCTCTCTGACGGCTCGCTGGTGTCGCTCGTCGGCCCGCTTGGATCGGGAAAAACCACACTCACCAAGGGGATTGCCAAGGGCCTTCTGATAACCGACATCGTGACCTCGCCAAGCTACCTGTTAGCCCGAGAGTACGAAGGAACGCTGCGGTTGCATCACGTCGACGCGTACCGTCTGTCAACGTTCGAAGAACTGACGGAGGTCGGACTTGACGAACTCCTCCCCCCCAGTAAGGGAGTCACGGTCGTCGAGTGGCCCGAGCGAATCAACGGACTCATTGACGCGAGCAGTATCCTGGTAGAGATCGAGATGCTCGACGACGGCGCGCGCCGCATTGACATTCAACAGCACTAGCGGCGGGGCAACCCCGATATCCGCTAGGCGCTGTCGCTGTCGAACCACACCCCATCTATAGCAGTGCCACATGCCGGACACCGCCCGTCCCGAAGGCGATTTTCTTGCACGAGGTAGCCGGATCGCAGAATGACACGCTCTCCACATGCCGGACACGCGGTGGCTTCCCCCTCGCCGGGCACGTTTCCGATGTAGATATAGCGTAGGCCGACGCCCTTTCCAATTCGTCGCCCTGCCTCAAGTTTCTGGATCGGAGTCGGCGGGCAGTCAACGAGCCGGTGAGCGGGAAAGAAGCGGCTCAGATGCCACGGAATCTCCGGTGAAACGCCGACCACCGCCTCGGCCGTCCACAGCAGGTCGTTGTCGGTGTCATTGATGCCGGGGATCACCAGAGTCGTTACCTCGACCCACACGCCCGCCTCGTGCAATCGCTCGATCGTGTCCAAGACCGGCCGAACGTTGCCGCCCATCACGTGGTGGTATGTTTCATCCGACACTGATTTCAGATCCACGTTGGCCGCATCGAGCAAGGGGAGGACACGATGCGCCGTCTGCTCGGTGAAGTACCCGTTGGTGACCCACACGTTTTTGAGCCCTCGCTCGCGAGCACACTCCATTACGTCGAGCACGAACTCGATCGCCACCGTCGGCTCGGAGTACGTGTAGGCAATGGAGTGACATCCCGCGTCTACAGCGTCGTCGACGATCTGCACCGCGGATACCATGTCGCCGATTACGCGTCCCCCGTGATCGCGCGGATACTGCGAGATAAAGTGGTTCTGGCAGTTCAAGCAGCGGAAGTTGCAGCCAACGGTGGCAATCGAGTACGCCCGCGTGCCGGGATAGAAATGAAACAGCGGCTTCTTCTCAATCGGGTCCGCATCGCGGGCGACCACGCGCCCGTACACCAGGCTGACCAGCCGGCCGTCCACGTTTTCACGGACCGCACACACCCCTCGACAGCCGGGCTCGATCGTGCACTCGTGCGCGCACACGTGGCATCGCACACGCCGATCGGACAGCGTTTCGTAGAGGATCGCATCGTGGTTCTCCGCCATGCTCGCATGCTAGCACACTCCGGATGAAGAGAGAAAAGTGCTTCCCTCGGTTCGGCGCTTCTCGTACCATCAGACCATGTCGCTGATCCAGCTTGATCGCGTGAGCAAGTCGTTTGGAACGGACGTGCTGTTCGAACCGTTCTCCGTTCAGATTTCGCGTGGTGACCGGGTCGCGTTGATCGGCGACAACGGCGTGGGCAAGTCGACGCTCCTTCGGCTCGTCGCCGGCGAAGACGTTCCGTCGGAAGGTCGGATTCAGCGGATTGGACGTGTACGAACCGCATACCTGTCCCAGGTCGCCCGACTCGCGGGGCAGGGCTCCGTATGGAGAGCCGTGGAATGCGCGTTCTCCGACCTGCAAGCAATGGAACGACGTCTCCGCGAACTGGAAGAAGCGCTCGCAGAAGATGCGGCTGATGTCGCACACGAATACGACGACCTACAGCACCGGTTCTCGGCGCGCGGCGGATACGAGATCGAGGCCGCAGTTCGCGCTGCTCTTCGCGGAGTGGGATTCCGCGAAGACGAGTTCGACAAGCCGGTATCCCTGTTATCGGGAGGCGAGGAGGCACGGGCGGCGCTGGCCCGCGTACTACTCGCTCGTCCCGACGTCCTGCTGCTCGACGAGCCGACGAACCACCTCGACTTCGCTGCTCTCGATTGGCTCGAAGACTCCCTGCTTCGGTTCGACGGCGCCCTGTTGCTCGTGTCACACGATCGCCACCTGCTCGACCGCGTGTGCAACCGAACGTGGGACATCGCTTTCGAGCAGGTCACCACATACACGGTCGGGTATTCGCACTCACGCGATCTTCGCGACGCGGAACGGGAACGCCGTCTCGAGGTGTATCAGCGACAAGAGCAAACCATCGAGAAATACAAGGAGTTCATCCGCCGCAACAAGGCGGCGCAGAACGTCGGGCTTGCGAAGGATCGCGAGAAGAAGCTGGAACGCATCGAACAGGATCGAATCGACGCGCCGCGGCACGCCAAGCGGATTCATCTGGACATCCCAATGGGACCGCCCAGCGGCAAACGGGTCCTGACGATCCGGAACCTCGCCGTCGGTTTCGATAACGCGCTGTTCCGTGTCGATCACGTCGATCTGTACCGTGGAGAGTGCGTGGCAATTATCGGCCCCAACGGGTGTGGAAAGACGACACTACTGAAAACGATCGTCGGCGACCACGTTCCGCTTTCCGGAACGGTCGAGCTGGGCCACAACACGAAGGTGGCGGTATACAGCCAGACGCAGGAAGGATTGCATGGTTCAGGAACCGTGCTTGACGCGATCCTCGCCCGCACATCGCTGACCATCGGTGAGGCACGCGGCCTGCTAGGGCGTTTCCTGTTCTCCGGCGACACGGTCGAGAAGAAGATCAATGCGCTAAGCGGTGGCGAGCGCAGCCGCGTCGCACTGGCTCTCCTCTCGTTGATCGAGGGGAACGTACTGCTGCTCGACGAGCCCACCAATCACCTGGATCTCGCCAGCCAAGAAATCCTGGAGAAGGCACTCGCCCGCTACGGTGGAACGATCCTGCTCGTTTCTCACGATCGCGCGCTGCTGGAGGCGGTGTCAACGCAGGTGTGGCTCGTCGAGGGAGAGAGCCTGCAGGCGTTCGGCTACGGGTATCGGGAATACCGGCGGCGCGCGCGTGAGGCAGAGGACGATCTCGGGATCGCGAGAACGTCTCCTCGCAGGCACGGCAAGCAACGTCGGACTTCTAACGCGGTAACCCAACCGGCAAGGGCGGACAAGTACGCCGTGCGTCGGTGGCAGGACGAGATGGATGCACTGGAGACGGAGATCGATACGCTCGAATCCCGTCATCGCGAACTCGAACAAGCACTCGTTCGGGCGAGCGAAGCCGGGGATGGAGAGCGGATCACCGACCTCGGCGCCGAATATCAGAAGGTCAAGACCCGGCTCGCCGAGAGAGTCGACACCTGGAGCCAGCTGTCAAACCAAAGACCGGGAGGCTAAAGATGGAGAATCAAGAGGATGCTGTTCACAGGATGCGCACACTCCTACGAAGCCTCCCCGACGGAGTCCAAGTCGTAGCAGCGGCAAAGACGCGAACACCGGATGAGGTCCTTGCTGCGATCGAAGCCGGCGTATCCATCGTCGGACACAACTACGTGCAGGAGGCCGAGGCAATGGCTGAAGCGCTGGCGTATAAGAACGTCAGCGCGACCGTTCACATGATCGGCCATCTGCAACGAAACAAGGCAGCGCGGGCGGTACACCTGTTCGACATGGTTCAGACGGTGGACTCGCTCCGTCTCGCCGAACGACTCAGCCGAGTGTGCGGCGACGCCGGCAAAACGCTTGCAATCCTCGTCGAGGTCAACTCCGGGCGCGAGCCGAATAAGGCCGGTGTCACTCCGGAAGCGACACCCGGGCTCATCCGTGCGCTGGGCAAGCTTCCTCACCTTCGTGTCGACGGACTGATGACGATGGGGCCGGTCGTCAGTCGTTCGGAGGATTTGCGCCCGTACTTCCGTGAGACTCGTCGCTTGTTCGACACTGTGGAACGCGAGCAGATCCCGGGAGTCGAGATGAAGGTTCTCTCAATGGGGATGAGCACATCGTACGCCGTAGCGCTGGACGAAGGGGCAACCATGATTCGACTGGGTACGGCGCTGTTCGGCCCACGCGTGTAGCCGGTCGCGCTCGCCGGACGAAAGACAAGGCGACCCGCCGAAGCGGGTCGCCTTCTGTACCAATCAGGTTCTCGTTACGCTCCGACGCGGGAGCGGTTACTCGACTTCTTCCAAGATCGGGGGATCTTCGTCGATCACTTCGAGCAAGGCATCGCAGTACGTACAAGTAACCTGCTCGTACAACACAGCCTCGTCGTCGCTCAGCGTCAGCGACTTCCCACACGCCGGGCAAACCGCTTTGGGCATGGTTCCTTCCTTCTATCGCGCTGATCGCTCTTGGATCAGCAGCGATCTCTCTGCAATCTCTTCCAGGCAGCTACTTCTTGCCCCCTGTTTTCTTTGGCGCTGCTTTCGACTTCGCCTTCTTCTTTCCGGCCATCCACCTCACCTCCCAGCGCCTCCCGATCACGGAGAGACGCCGCAGTATAGAGTGACGAAGGACGGCTGATAAGCTTTCCAGATGGCGGTTTCGTCCGCCTCTGTGTTACGTCACGCGAGCGCCCTACGAACCGAGAAAAGAGCGCAACGCAAAGCCGAGAAGATGACGCGCAGCGAAGCGCAATCACGTGCTCACTCGCCCGTGCGGACGGTTGTCCGGTCTCACATACCACTCACCGGGCCGTAATGTGAAATCGGTAACGCAGCACCTGCCGAATCGGGCGGTTTACAGCGGCCGACCGCTGCGACGAAGGCGAACCGCCTTTCCCGCGGACTCAAGAAGCTTCCGGTGAAGCGACCCCATGTAGCGGGCCGACACATCGACTACGAGGGACGGACGATACACGATTCGTCCGATGCGGTGGAGCTTTCGACCGAGTTGCACGTCCTCCCATGTGCTGTACGCCGCCCCCGTACGCGGATCGAAGAACCCAGAGACACACTCGAACGCCGCCTTTCTGACCGCGAAGTTCGATCCGGCGAAGAACGGGAACCCCAGCGCGTGCGTCACCGTAGACGCAAATCGCTGGAGGCCTGACAACAGCGGAAGCAAACGCTCGGTCGAGCGCATCGTCGCGGTGCCGCGGCGAAAGCAAAACGGACCGAACACGCCGATGATGTCATCGGATTGATCAAACACAGTGCAGATCCGCTCGAGCCAATCGGCGGGGACCCGTGCGTCAGCGTCTGTCGATGCCACGAGCGGAGCGTCCGCAGCCAAGAACCCGGCTTGGCGAGCGTATGCGGCGCCGAGATGTGACTCGCAGAGTACGCGCGCTCCGCGCGAAGCCGCCACGTTTGCCGTCCGATCCATCGATCCGTTGTCGACGACAATCACCTCGAACGCGTCGACTGTTTGCAGCGCGAGCCGATCGAGACATCCGGGAAGCTCGGCCTCCTCGTTGCGTGCAGGAATGACCACACTGATTCGGGGAGAGTCAACGGCACACCCATTTGACTGCTGCGTCATAACGGGCAAGTATACTGCCCCGGCCTCCGGCCGGGGGCGCTACCTCTGACCGAGGGGCTCGACCTTCGTCGGGAGCACCGTACTTCAGTCGGGGGGTCCGTACCTCAATCGGGTTCAACCTCTGGTCGGGTAGACGCGATGTCCCTCGGCTGAGATCACCAGTAGTGGCAGGCTGTGTAATGTTGACGGGATTAGGCAGCAAACCCTAGACTGGGAACCAGCCGCAATCCAAGAACCCAAAGGAGGGACTATGCGCCGACTCACCAAGATACTACTCATGCTGGTACCCCTGCTGCTCTCGTTTGCCGTAGGAGCCCAGTCAATCGAACTCGAGAACCTTCACCTCGTTTCATGGAACGATATCCCGGGGGGGATCCCATCGTTCGCAGGGCCGGTGAGTTCGGCGATTCTGATGGCGTGGCATGCCGACCATGGATACCGTGAGCTCCTCAGAGACATCAACGGTGACGGGCGAATTGACGAAGCCGATACGATCCGCCTTACGCTGGAGTTCGCCGAACCGATGGGGGCACTGGATGGCCCGGTTTGGGATCCTCGCCTTGTCGACACCGTAGCGGAATACGTCGCCGATCGATATCCGGACACGTTCGAGCTATTGATATACGACCCATCATTCCCCGAGGAGTACGCCGACCACATGGGGCGCTCGTTCAATCCGGCCAACTACCCGGGAATCTCCATCGTGCTACTCGAGGAACCGAGCCACCCGGCGTATGTGCAACATCTGGAGGAGATGCGTCCCGGGATTGTCGGAATCGGGTTCGAGCCGGATCCCAACCAGTTTTGTGTAAGCCGATCCGCAATCCTGGCGGAAGAACCGGATGGATGGCCTGTCGACCTGGCCAACACGGATCATGACGCGTTCGGTCCGTCGCGGGTCCTCGACACGGTGCTTCGAGAAGACGGACGCTGGACGTTCGACGTTGCTGGATGGATCCCGTTCGAAACCTTCATCGTCCTGGTCCCGCTTCGAGAGGTAGAGGAATCGGAGAGCGAGGACTTCCCGGAGGACGACCCCGGCGGCGATCCGGGCGACCCGGGCGATCCGGGCGACCCGGGTGATCCGGGTGACCCAGGTGATCCGGGTGACCCAGGTGATCCAGGTGACCCAGGTGATCCGGGTGACCCAGGTGATCCAGGCGACCCAGGAGATCCGGGTCCGACAGCGCTTCCGAATCTGTGGGTCACGGATATGGCTGGGTGTTGGTCGTGGTCGAACGACACCCGCGAACACGTGATCGCCACCGTCACCGGAATCGTTCACAATGGCGGGCAGGCAACCGCGTCCAACGTGCGCGCCCTCGTCATGGCCAACGGGGTTTCCAAGACGGTCACCGTGGGAACCCTTACCGCCGGGGCCCAGAAGACGGTGTCTGCAACGCTCGATCTCGGATCGATCGACACGATGGCATGGCCGGTTCAGACATCGATCACCGCTGACCCGCAGAACCTGATCACCGAGGCGGACGAAACGAATAACTCGACGAACAGCGCGTTCCCGCAGTCTTCCATGTGCAACTAACTCTCTTCGCAAGCCCCCCGTTCGCGGAGCGGGGGGCTTGCCGTTTCCTCTCGAGTCGAGTATCTTGCTGTACCGTCGCATTCGTGCGACGCGATAACATCGCTCCAAAAGGAGGTAGTGCATGTCTGTTGAGAACACGAGCCGAGCCGCTGCCTCCGTGATCCGCGGGTAATCCCGCGTTCTTTCGCATAGTCTTCCGTGCATCTCCTTCACGGCGCAGCGTCGTCATTCGCAATCCGAGTTTCTGATTCACGTGCCGTAGAAGGAGGCACCCTTGCAGTTATACCCAGACGGTTCCGACGTTCTGGACACAATCGATCAGCGTGAAGAGTCAACCGTCGGCGTTCCCGAACTCGATTCGTTTTCCGATCGAGGCCTCGTCATGAGCGTGTACACCCCGCTGACCAGCGGGAAGGAGGGGTCGGTGTACTGCTGCCGGGCACATCCTTCGACGCGGCGGAAGTTTCTCGCCGCCAAGGTGTACCGCGAACACGCCGAAGGATCGTACAAGTGGAACGCAACGTATTTCGAGGGGCGCGAGCGGCTTCTGAAGCCGCAGGTCATCCGTGCGATTCGCGCCCGTTCCTCGTATGGAAAGGAGGTCGCCGCCGGCCTGTGGCTCGAGGCAGAGTACACCAACCTCCGCGCGTGCCATCGCGCCGGCGTCCGTGTGCCCGAGCCGGTCGCGCTTGCCGAAAGCGCGCTATTGATGGAGTACATCGGAAACGGTGCCGGACCGGCGCCGCTCCTGTACGGCGTGGAATTGACGACACAGGCGGCAAGCGAGCTGTTCGAGCACGTCGTCGACGAAATCGCGCGGATGCTGAGCATCCACTTGGTTCACGGAGACCTGTCGCCATACAACATCCTGTACTGGCAGGACGAGCCCATCATTATCGACCTTCCGCAGGCGGTCGACCCACGGTTCAACCACACCGCGCTCGACCTGCTCCATCGCGACGTTAAGAATGTCACCTTGTGGTTTGCCCGGTTCGGCGTCCGCGCGGATCCGGTGGCATTGACCGATTCTCTCTGGGATCGCTACCAGCGCGCCGCGCTGTGACTCGGAATGAGACACGGCCCGCCCGCCTGCCGGGCGGGCCGTGCCGCCTTGGATTCATGCAGTCGGGCGATGTTCTTCAGGTTCTACGGGATCTTCTTCCCGTCAGGCATTATCGGTATCCGGCTTCTTGACCTCGGGGCACGCACACGAGATGCCGATCTCTCCCTTGCGCGGCCAACACCGATTCTTGGACACGCAAATCGAGGCTTTGGTCTGCCCGCGACGCATTCGCTCGGGTAGATGCGGCTCGCAGATCAGCGGACGACACAACGACACGAACTGCGCGTCTCCGGAGTCGAGTACATCGTCCATCACCGCCCGCGATCGCAGCCCGCCGACCAGGGCAATTGAGACATCAACGGACGCCGCTTTTACCGCCTGCGCCCACGGACGGAAGTACGCTTCGTTCTCGCCGGGTGTGACGCCGGTCGCAATGTTGAATGCCGATGCCGACGCGACCCCGCCACTCAACTCCACAAGCTCGACACGATCCTGAAGTCGCCGCACGACCTCCACGCCCTCTTCGAGCGTCAACCCGCCATCAGC
>Ga0272442_10007604_pt1 | contig 13964 bp, 11 predicted proteins | sample SSMForm2O_FD_200262 | JGI IMG/M metagenome (GOLD analysis project Ga0272442, IMG submission 200262) | Marine sediment archaeal communities from Little Sippewissett salt marsh, Falmouth, MA, United States - SSM-Form-2O | ecosystem: Environmental > Aquatic > Marine > Wetlands > Sediment ...
GTTCGTGCCGTACAGCTCGTCGTACCAGCTGTCGAAGCCTGTCGGCCCGCCGTACGGTCCGAGCGTGTCCTCGAAGGGCTGCACGTTGACGAAGTCATCTCGCCAGGGCGTGCCGACCACGTATGCTGCGCCGTTCCAGACCAGCCACAGTCCGAAGTCCTCGAAGGTCGATTCGAACAAAGTGACGCCCGCGTTGAACAGAGCGGCGACGATGGTCGCGTCGTCGAGGGAGTCGATCCAGCTTTCGAGGTCGTTCCACCCTGGCCCAAATTCCTCCATCGCCGTCTGCCACTGCTCGAGCGCCGCGTCGTAGGCGTTGAACTCGGCCCACTCCACATCCTCTTGGTGCGAGTGCCAAAGCCACCGCTCCGCCTCGCCGGGTCTGCCGCTGCTGTCGGCCTCCTCGAAGGACGGGTTATAAAACCCCTCTGAGGCGGGCAGGAACGCCCGTCTGAGGTCGTAGTCGGTCAAGGCGTCACCCCAGACTGCGCCGCCCCTGAAAAGGCCCTGATAGCCCTGCCATGCGCCGAGGCTGCCCATCTGGATCACGACCGTGCCGCCACAGTCAATCGGGCCGACTACCGCAGACGCGCGAGTGACGCCGTCGACGACGACGCGCAGCTCGTAGTCGTTCATGCCGCTGCTCGTGCCGCGCGCTCCGGTGTAGACGAAGCCGATGTCGATCGGGCGATCCGACCATTCCGCCGCGTCGACGTCGAAGGGCACGTCGACCCACCCGGTCGCGAGGACGTGACAGCGTGCGACGAACTGCCCGGTCGTCGGTCCGGTCGGATGCCAGTACACGCCGATGCCGTTGTCGAACACGGCTGGCACGGGGTTGCTGAGATCGCCAAAGCTGATGATCCCTCGATCGGTTCCCCATGACTCGAGGTTGTCGAAGCGCCCTCGAATGTAGCAGCTCATCGGCGCGTCCGGTCCGTACGCCATGACGTCGGGCGGAGCGAAAGCCTCGAAAGCGCCGGGGCCAAGATCGACGAAGCGGTTGTCGGCGAACGGCAGCATCGCCACGAACGACTCGGCCGCGAGCTTCACGCATATGCCGAGGTCGGGATCGCTGTAGCGGAGCTCGGCGGGAGCACGCGGCGAGCCGAGCGGCATGTGCGCGAGGTCGATCTTCGGGCGGCGCAGCTCGAGCGAGTACGGCGGCGCGGGAGTGAGCCACGACCAGTGCTCGGCCCACTCGCGCTCGCTCCAGTCCGCGAGGTCTGGAACGAAAGGCTCGAACATCGGCATCTCGATCTCTGAAAACCAGATCGTCTGCGTCGGCCAGATTGCGGGCGGGATCGCTGGCTTGTTGACGCCTACGCCGCTGAACAGCTGCATCATCAGACCGACTTCGTTCGGCGGCGCGACGAGGTGCGAGCGCAGGTCGATGCCGTAGGTCGCGATGTCGATCCACGCGCCGTCGTAGTACTGCAACGTGACATTCCAGAGCGGCGAGCCACCCGAGATCACGATCCGCGCTTCTCCACTGTTGATGCCGTCGAGCACGGCGACGCTCTCGTTGACCACCTCCGGCCCTGGCAGCGGCACCCGGTCGAGCCACCCGCCGTGATAGGTCCAGCTCGGGTCCGTCTCCCGCTTGCCGTGTAGAACGTCGAGCACGTGGTCCTGCCGCGGCGCGTCGGTGTCGAAGACTCCGAGCACAAGCCCCGTCCACGCGGCGCGCAGGTCTGCCGCGTTTCGCGTTTCGTCGTCGGCCCACTTGACGCGGAACTCGCCGTTCATGGTGCCGTCGTCCATGCTGCCGACCCACCCTCGAAGCAAGAGACGATAGCCGACATTCGCGTAGCGGTACTGCACGCCCGCGTAGAGGTTGGACAAGTCGAACGGGTCGGGACCGGGAGCGGGGAAAGTCAGGTTCTGTGGCAACCACTGATACTGCTCGACCTTCGCGCCCTTGTGCGGCGACGTTCCGCCTTCCGCGCTGAGTCGCTGCACGTAATGCACGTTGTCGTCGGCGTACAACACGGGGTGCGTGAGCACGGCGACGAGCTTCTCGAACCGCTCGAGCTGCGCTGGCGTCGGGCTGTCGGGCATCGACACGACGAGCGGACCTTCGGTCGAGCGCTGAACTAGGTCAGCGTTCCACGACGGGTCCCACAGTGCGAACGGCCTCGGCATTCTAAATCTCCGTGCCAGTGTCGCCGTTGATCACGGTGACGTTTCCGAGCTTCGGGAACTGCCAGTTCGGCAGATAGATGTCGTCGCGCACCCCGTTGAGCGTAAAGCCATCCGGCCCGGCGTCGACCTTCCGAAGGTACGCCGTCAGGTCGCGCACGACGTTGAACACGTCGCTCCAAGCGATCTCGCCTGCGGGGTTGCCGTCCTCGTCTTTGTAGTTGTAGCCGAAGTCGACGTTCTGGTTCGGCGTGCCGTCCGCGAGCATCGGCTCGAAGAAATCCTCGAGCGCCTCGACCACTTGCGCCTTGGCCTTCGACGGCGTGACGTTCTGCCGCAGGTAGACCACGGCGACGATGTCGATCGTCTTGTAGACCGCTGCGAGCACCTCGAGCTGGAACGTGACGGTGTTCGGGTACGTGACCGTGCACATCTCGAACACGTCGTCGAGCAGTCCTGTCGATGGCGTTCCACCCGTCGACGGGATGACGAACAGCTTGCCGCGGTTCTCGCCGATGGCGGTGTCCTCGTTGCTGGTCAGCATGAGCGAGCGACCCACGCCGGGCACGCGCTTCGCGTTGATCTCGTAGTCCTCGCGAGCGACGGTGCGGTTGAGTACGCGCAGCGACTCCGGCGCGTTGATGCGAGCGGCCTCGACCTCCTCGCGAGGGATACCGCCCTCGGTGTCCACGTGGTTCGTCGCTACGATGTACGCGCGCGTGCCGACGCTGTCGAAGAACGATTGCTCGATCCGCTTGAGCGATCCCGCCTCGACGTTGCCCGCGATGCCGCCGCCGGTCTGGTACGTCAGCGTGATATTGCCGATCGGGATCGCGCCGTTCTTGTCGTCGCCGAAAATGAACGTCGCGCGGTCGTTCTGGTCGACGGCGATCCTGTAGTGCGGGTCGGTCGGCCCGCTGTTGAAAAACGACTCGACTCGCTGCCACGGTCCCTGCGTCGGAGTCGACACGCCGTCGGTGCCTCGCAGGAACGGGCCGAACGGCACAGTGATCTGCTGGTCCTTCTTGCCGGTCGACGCGACGACGAAAGGCGTCTGCGTGAGCGAGTGCCGCCACGTAAAGGTCTTCTCCGTCTCGCCGAGCGAAATGTCGAACGCGATTGCGCCCTGCACCTCGCCGCGCACCGGATCGGTGAGCGCGTCGGTCGCGATTACGACGGGCGACGTGTCTGGCGTGACGGTGCCGACGAGGTCTGCTGCGTTCGTGATCGTGAGCACGACGTCGCCTGTCGCCGCCTCCGCTCCGGCGAGGTCGTAGCCGATGAGCTTGCAGAGCGCGATCATGTTCTTTCGCATCTGCACGTACGCGAAGCGGCCTTCGCGGGCCTGCTGGTCTTGGTAGTACGTGAGCACGTCGCCGACGAAGCAGAACGACTCGACGAGCAGGTTGCCGAAGTTCGCGGCAGCGTCTGCGGTCCACTGCGGGAACACCGAGCGGATGAGGTCGAACATTCGCGCTCGAAGCGACTCGAAGTCCTTGTCGCTGTAGTCGATGCTCGGTGGCAGTATACCCATCGATCCCTCCTACGTGCCCTGCGGCACGGTGAATTCTACCGACTCCACGCCCTGCGCCGTCGAGCGGCCAAGCGGGATATACGAAAAGCGCAGGCGCATCTCCTGCCGGTTGTAGTCGACGACGACCTCTGTCGGCCCCGGCCGCGCGCGCTTCTCCCAGCGACGGACCACACCCGCTGCCATTTGGTCAGCGGTGGCGCGGATCATCTCGACGTGCATGCGCCGATGCTTCATCAGCAGCACCCGCGAGCCGATCTCTGTGTTCCACGGAAGCTCGCCGGGCGTCGTTGCCGTCGGCCCGATGATCCCGATCAACTCCGCGATGTCGCTTCGCAGCAGCGCGCGTCCGGTGCCGTGCGCGAAGTCGCCCTTGCCGTCGCGAATGAACGGGCAGATGATTCCGTGTCCAAATTCGTTTACGTAGTCAGTCATCGCTTCACGATCATCCTAGCATTTCATGTCGCCCATCGCGAGCGTGAGCACGAGGTCTGGATCTGGTATTGCGTCGGCCAACGTGTCGAGCAGCTCTGCGAGCGTCGTCAGCAGATCGACGATGACGTCGAAGCCCTCGGCGATGTTGTCCGAGACGAGCGAACCGAAGCACGGGATCTCCTCGCCGCCGAACAAGCCAATGAAAATATTGATCAAAAGGATCATGCGACCGATCCCCTTGAGCGCTTCGGCTGTCGACATGACGGTCGTGTCGAGGTCGTTCTGCGCGCAGACGAGAAAACCGTTCAGCTTGACGTCGTTGAGGTCGGCGGCGCGATCGATCATGTCCGCGATCCTCTGTAGCTGCGACTGTAGGTAGCGGAGGTCGGCGGCGATGGCGCGCAGCAGCTTCGCCATGTTCCTGATGACAGCGATCACCATCTTCGGGATCGACAGTTGCGGGATGAGCTTCAACAGCTGGTCGATTAGCTGCGCGAGCGCGGGAATGCAGTTCAGCAGCTCGCTCGGGTCGAGCGACGTGATCACGTCGGGGATCGCCTTGATGCACCGGTATATCGCGAGCACGGTGTCGAGCAGATCGAAAAACGGTTTCAGCGGCGCGAGCGCCGGTCCGATCTGCGAAAAGAAGTCGAGCGAGATGTCGGCAATGCTCGGGATCTTGTTGATGGCGTCCCACACGTACGAAAGACAGAAGCCACCCGGAAAGCAGATGTCGTCGAGGCTTGGAACCTCGGGCATATCGAAACAGAGTTCTTCGGGCGGGAAAGCCATCTCGGTCCCTCAGTTGATCGGTCGCGTCGCGCCCATGACCTTGCGGCCCTTGATCTGCACGACTGACGCGTCAATGTCGACGATGCCACCGGCTTCGATCCCGATGGCGCTGTCCGCGTAAATTTGGATGCTGTTGTCTTCGCTGATTTCGATCCAGGCGATGTCTTGCTCCTCGCCGCCTACCTCCTTCACGAGTTTCGCACGCATGGTGCGGGCTTCCCCTGCTGCTGGCTCTCGGTTGTCGATGACGATCCGAAACGGCCCGATGCCGAAGACATGCACGTCGGGGTCGACGTGCTCGGGGAACACCTCGGACTCTCCGTCGACGATGCCGTAGTCGGCTGGCTCGTAGCGAGGCATGCGCCTGTCGCCGTTGATGAAATCGATGTACACGTCCGCGCCGAGCGGCGGGACGTCTGCCTTGCCGCGATAGCGCGAGCCGCCTCCACAAGGTCGTGCCCACGGCGTGCGCTCGTTGCGACCCGGCACCCGCGCTCGGATGCGGCACAGACCGTCAGGGTCATCGCGATCGACGACGGTGCCGAGGTACACGCCGTGATCGGGTGCGCCTTGAAAGTCGTCGCCTTTGAATCCGGTATTACCTGGCATCTGCCTACGTCCCTGCGTCCGGCTGGACGCTCTGCGCTCCTTCGACAGCGACGATCTCGAGGTCGGCTTCTTGGTCGAAGAACGCGCTCGTCTCGTAGTCGACGTCGCCGACTGCTGTGCCGGTTTCGTCGACCCAATAGTTCGCGAGGATCACCTCGCCCTCTGCGTTTGTCGTGAGAATGCGCTTGCGGCGCAGTGCTCCGACTTCCTCCTTGACCTCACCGCTCGCCGTCTGCGCGTTGGTCTTCTCCTTGCTGCCGCGCCCCTTCTTCTTGGACGCCTGCACCTTGCGGAGCTGGTCCTTCTCGCACTTGAGCGATTGCGTGAACTTCCCGCCTTCGACGCGCGACACGCACTCCTTGACGTAGTGCAGACCATCCCACGACTCGGCGATCCCGTAGACGTCGATGAGCGCCTTCGCTCCGACGCGCGCGTCACCGATGACGTTGAGCGACATCTTGTATTTGCCCTTGACAACTTCGCGGTATCGAGCGTCGGCGTTCGCCTGTGCCTGCTCCTTGGTCATGACGCCGACGTTGCGAACGTCGAGGCGAGCCACGCGGGAAGCGCGCAAGCCCTGCTCGGCTACGCTCTGGTCGGGGTCGCCCGCCTCGTCTTCCAAGCCGAGCGAGACGATCTCGGTATCGTCTGGTCCGCCGTAGACCTCCCACAGCTCCTTCGTGCGCGGGTCGCGCGCGACGACCTTGATCTTCGACACGCCCTTCGAGAGGTTCACGTCGAAGCGCGGCTCGTCGATTATGTCGCCGCGGTCGGGGTCGGTCCTGTAAATGAACGTGCGAATCGGATCGGCCTCGAGCTTGCGCTTGTGCCAGTGCAGCCCCGACTGATCGACGTAGAACTCGAAGCCGTAGTCGCGAGCGAGGCGAGCTAGGAACCGAGCATCGGTGCGGTAGTCCTGACAGATGTCGCTGCGGTCCGTTGTCTCCTCGACGTGCAGGAACTGGCCGTTGTAGCCGTACTCGCCAGCGATCTCGCGGACGACCTCGCTCGCCGTCGCGTTCTCCCAATCGCGCGACTTCTTCTCCTTGTCGAGTAGCGTCGAGACGTCGTGCGCGACGACCTCGATCGGGTTGCCACCCTTGACCTTGACGACGACGACGCGGCGCGGCACCGCCATTTGACCCGGCCAGCCCCACGTCACCAGCAGCTTCTGGCCTTTGGTGAACACCGGGTTCTCGAGCAAGGCGAAGTCGTCGTTGCGGAACGTGAGCTTCAGCTCGTCCTTCTTCCGCTCGTGGTCGGAGAACTCGAACGAAATCATCCTCTCGTTGATCGCCTCCCACATATCGAGCCACGTGCCGTACCACGTGTCGTCGCCCTCGTCGAAGTCGACCATCTGGATGATCACTTGTGCTCCGCCGAACGGCATCAGTGATACCTCCTCCGTTCTGGCGAGAAGACCATCATGCGGATGACGCGCATCGAGGGCACGACGATCAACGTGTTCTCCTCGATGACGCAGGTCGGGTCGATGACGCGCGTCGGCTGGTACTCACAGATAAGCCACCACAGCCCGCACGCGCGCGGTACGCCTTGAAAGTAGAGGTGCGCGAGGCCCCACCACGTGTCGCCTCGTCTCGATCGGTGGTATCGGTTGTCGACCTCGTCGCGGTAGCCGAACGGCTCGCGCTCGTCGATGTACGAAACGCTGTCGTCGCCGGTGAACAGCGTACAGTAGCGATAGCGGCTCCACGGGTACATCGGCATCTCAGAATCCCCACGTCCTAAACGAGCCAGCCGAGAGCTGGTCGCGCATCGTGATTCGCGCCATCGGTGCCTCCTCGAACGTGACCTGCGCGGCCCACGCTTTGAGGTTGCCGTTGACGTCGCAGTCCTGTGCGGTCCACGAGAGCGAGAGCAGGCGACAGCGTGCGGTGACGATGCCGGGAATGCACAGAATCGCTGGTGGCGTCGTGCCGCCTATGACGCCCGTCGGCGTCTCGTACGGAAGCAAGAGCGCCTCGAGAAATCGCCTGTCCTCCTCGAGCATCTTCGAGATCAACTCGATGTCGTTCTTCGATCCCTCCGACGATCCCGCCGTGCGCTGCGCGCTGCCGATGGTCGACGCCTGCGTCTTGTAGTTCTGCTTCGACAGAGTCTTGAGCATCATCAGCGCGTTCTCGTAGACCTCGAACGTCCAAGTGAAATTCTCGGTGTGCGAGTAGTTCTGATACTGGTGGCTCATGCCCATGACGCGCGTCTTATCGAACACGGCGGACACCTGCTCGCGCACCATCGGCGGGCGGAACATGAACGTCATGGTGTCGGTGAACTCGGTCTGGTCGTCCTCGTAGAGGATCAAGTTGCGGACGTACCCCTTGACCTCGCCGTCAGGCGCTCGCGATGCGAGGTCGCCAAGGTTCGTCCCGTTCGGCTTGTCAGTCGGTGACGCCATTTAGTACCCCATCGCCCCCGCGTCTTCGTAGCTGCGAGCACCTTGCGCGGTGTCGCTGTTCTCCACTGACGCAGCGATCGTCTCGCCGTCGAGCTGAATGATGGTCGGCCTCTCGAGCGACGCCTTGATTAGCCGCTCGATGCGATCCAGCTCTGCGGTCCACTTCTGCTGCTGCTCGCCCGTCGCCTCCTGATAGCTGTACTTGTCGGGATGCGCCTTTCGCCACTCCTCGGTCGACGTGTTCATCCAGTCGAGCAGAGACGCACGCGCCGCGCGGAGATCCTCGATCGAGTCTTCTCCTTGCTCCCACACGACGCGGTCCGCCTGCGCTACCGGCTTTCTCGGTTGCGCGACGACGCCCCTCTGCTGCTGGTCCTGCCCTGGCAGTCCCCACTGCGTGTTGCTTCCCCATATGCGAGCGAAGTCGCCGAGCTGCTCTTGCGATGCCTCGAACGGTTTGAAGTTCTTGACGAACTCGACGTACTGCGCCGCCGCCTGCTTCTTGCGTTTCTCGTCGCCACTCGCTAGCGCGTCGAGGTATTCGCTCGCCATGCTTATGTTCGATGCTGCGCCTCCGAAGACGTCTCCGAGGAAACCGCCGACGAGCTGGATCGCGTTGATGACTGTCGACACGATTCTGAAAATCATCTGCAGCGCTGCGCCGATCTCTTTCAGCACACCCCACAGTTCGTTGAACGCCGTCACCGCGCCGTTGATCGTCTTGCTTAGATCGTCGGCGCTGAAATTCCCGACGAAGTCGGCGAACTTCTTTCCGAACGAAACGAGGTCGGCGATCGCGTTGAGCGCGATCTCTCCGAGCCGCGCGAGGCGCTTGCCGGTCGACTCCCCCTCCTTCTCCCACTTCTCCAAAATGGTCGGCGTGTTTTCCTGTCCCTTGCCTGTGAACATGCCGACGACCTCGTCGATCGTTCCCTTGAGTCGCTTCATCGCCGATGAGCCTGCGAGCGCGTCGACGCCCTTCTCGAAGCCTGCCACGAGTCCACCCCAAAACGACTTGACGCGCTCGACGAACCGCTCGAAGCCCTCGAGGAACTTCACCACGCCTTCGTTCTCCGCCTTGCCGAGCTGTCGCTTGAGCTTGCGCGGGAAGTCGTCGCCGGTGAGGATCGCCATCATCCCCTGCCACCCGAGCTTGACCTTCTTCACCATGTCGCCCCACGACATCGAGATACCGCCCGTGTTCTTCTGGAACGCGCGGTACGCGGAGTACGCGGCGACACCGAGGCCAGCGAACAACAGCGTGAGCGGGCCAGCGAGCAACAGCAGCTTCGCGGCGGTGGCGAGAATGTTCGTAAACGAAATCCCGAGAAGTCCAAGCGCGCCCTGCACTGCGACGATGCCGCCGACTACGGTGATAAAGCCGCCGAGCGCTCCGACGATGCCGACGATCGCCTTGCGCGCCCCTGGCGGCAGCGAGTCGAGCAGCTTCGAGATCCCGGTCGTGATCCAGTTGAGCACCTTCAAGATCGGAGCGACCATCGACTCGACCGTGTCGCCGATCGTCGACATGATGTTCTTTCGAGTCTGCGAGAGGCGCGCCGCTTGGTGCTCGAACGTGTCCTCCATTTTCTGCACGGCCTGCGTGGTAGCGCCTGCCCGCGCGCCCATCTGCTCGAGTACTTGGTTGTACTTCTCCGACTCGTTCGAGGTCAGCGCGGTCATTACCTTGAACGCCTCGATCGATCCGAACAGCTTGGCGATGCTGTCTTCGTTGAAGCCTGCGCTCTTGGTGATGCTGTCGAGGAATCCGGTCAGACCCTTGGCGCGCAGCGCTGCGGCGTTGAACTCGATCCCGAGCCGCTGCGCTTCCTTCTTCGCGTCGCTGGTCGGCTTGTTGATGTTGGCGAGCGACGCAGCGAGTCCGCTGACGGTCTGCCGCGTGTCGATGCCCTTGGTCGTGACGGCAGCGATCGAAGCGAGCACCTCGTCGAAAGCGATCCCCATCGCCTCTGCGCCAGGTGCCACGCGGCCGATCTGCGACGCGAGCTCACCGACGGTCGTCTTGCCTGCCTTGACCGCGACGAAGAACGCATCGCTGACGTCGAGAGCGTCGAGGTTCTGCTTCGAGTACGTGTTCATGACGTTGGTCAGTCCGTCGACCGCCGTCTCGACCTCGGTCACTCCTCCGATGGCGAGCTTGTTCGCCGTCTCGAGCAGCTTCGCCGCCTGCTCCGCTTCTCCGAATCCTGCGCTGATCGTTTGGTAGAGCGCCTTCGCGTTCTCGGTGGCGTCCTTGCCGTACTCGGCGGCGAGTCCCTTGACGAGTCCCTTCATCTCCTTGACAGGGAAGGTCGCCTCGTCGGTGAGCGTGGTCACCTCGGCCAGTGCCTTGTTGAGCTTGGACGACTCGGCGAGCGCGTCCTTCATAGGCTTGAGCAGTCCGAGTCCCGCGCCTACCATCGCCATGCCACGCCCGATGCGCTGCATCGCTACCTGCTGTCGCTTGGCGTCCGTCTCGGCTTTGTTGGCCATGCCGGAAAAGTTCTTGCCGACACGGTCGAAGACCTTGCTCGCAAAGTCCTTCGCGTAAATCTTGAAGCCAGCGCCAAACTCGTTCATCGCCATAGCGACGTCACCTCTTCTTGCCGAAGGCTGCTTTCCACTCGGCGCGTCGCTGGTCGATCGTCCAGTCGATCAGCTCCGACACCTCGTCCATCGGCAGCTCTAGCGTCTCCATGTAGCCGATGCGAGGTCCGGAGCCGAACAGCGGTTGCCACGAAAGAAACCGCCTTATCTCCTTCACGTCGTCGGCGTCGAGTCCTCCAATGGGGACGATTTCCCCTCCTGTCTCCTCCGTGCCTGGCGGCGGCGCTTGGCGATTCCGCTGCCAGGGAGCAGCATCCCCGAAAAAGGGAGATCGAAGTCGAAGTACTCCTTGCAGCGTGGACACTTGGCCTCGAGCGCGGTGTCGATCCCGCCTTCGACGAGGTCGAACGCCTCGCGCAGCTCCTCTGCGTCCTCGCTGGTGAGTCCCTCGAACTTGTCGCCCTTGCCGCCGTCGAGCCAATCCATGATCTCGTGCGGGCGCAGTCCCTCCACCTCGACGATGCGGGAGCGCAGCGCGCAAGCCATGTCGCGATCCTCGTGCTGCTCGAGCAGCGCGTTGTAGGTCTGTTCGGTCTTGCCGAGCGCCATCGTGAACTTGACGACGCGGTTGTCGATCGTGACCTCGAACGGCCGTCCGTCCCGCACCGCCGCGACCGACTCCTCTGGCATCGGCACGCGCAAGAGATCGGTCTTCAAGTCGATCTCCCATCCGAAGCGGTGGCCACACGTCATGGCGGGGCAACGAAGGTCGGCCTCGAACACGTGGCCATCCTTGTACGAGATGCACCGCAGGTCCACCATCGCCTGGAAGCGATCGGCGCGTGCCATGCTTTCCCACCTCGGCTTGTTCCCCACCGAGAGGAAATCGTACGGGCCAGCGTCGACGACGCCGACGGCGCACGCCGACAGGATTTCCGAGATCACCGAGTCGATGGTCACGCGCCGCTCCTTCATGGCGGCGGCGAGCAAGTTCTCCTCGGCCAGCTTGATCTGGCGGAACTCGATCTTCGCTGTGGACGGAAGTTCAAAAACCTCTTGGCGCATGGAAACCTCCTTCTGCTTCTGCACCTTAGATGTCGACCCTATCTACAACCTAGTGGCGGGGCCGCGAATTCGACCCCGCCCGTTCATGCACGTGTTACGCGGGCACGCGCTCCCAGCGATCGCACTCGACGACGACCTGCTCGAGTCCCGTCTCGGACGCGTCGTTGTCCCAATCGCCCGCGCCGAACTCCTTGCACCAGGCGTCGTAGACGGTCCAGCGCTCGACCTCGTCGCCCTTGCGGTTGAGCTGGACGATGTCGAAGTTACGGTACAGGTCGGGCGTCACGAGGCCCGTGCCAGCGGCGGCGTCGAACGTGTCCTTCATCCAGTTGTACAGGTCGAAGTCGTTCGTCTTGCCGCGCTCGAGCGTGATCGGCGGGAACTCGACAAGCCCCGGCGACTTGTGCGGGTTGAGCCTGCCGCCTTCGCGGTAGGCGACGGTGTCGGCGTTGACGCGCAGGTCGCTGCACGTCTTGAACGCCGCGCGCGCGATGCCGTCGATCTCGATCACGAAGCTGAACTTCTTGTACCAGTTGGTCGGCGTTCCCATCGGTATCCTCCTTCGCCGCGGGTGTTACGCCGCGAGTCTCTCGGTCACTGCTGCTGCGGCTACGCCGCGATGCTCTTTTCCAGCGCCCTCGTGTCCTGGGTCACGAGCACGACGATGTACTCGGCCGGTTTGTTCGTCGCGAGTCCGATCCGCAGCGTCAGGATTCCGGCGAACTCGTTGGCGGTCGGGTTGAGCTGGTCGCTGACGTCGACGAAGAACGCTTCGTCTGCGTTCGTGCTGCGGAACGCGCCCTTGTTCATCTCCTGCACGAGGAACACGGTTACGACGCGCTTGACCTGCCGCCGCGTCTCCTTGTTGTTGTGGCGGTGCTTGAAGATGATCATCGAGTCCGCGACCGTCTGCTCGATGAAGATCACGCCGCGCCGCTCGCCGACGTTCGGGAAGTTGCCGGTCGACTTGAGCGTGCGCCCGCCGTCGATATGCCACGGCGTTCCCGGCAGTCGCGTGATCGGGTTGATGCGCTTCGGGTAGACGAGGTCGCGCTTGCGCTCGTCTTCCACCTCGTGCACCGACGAGCCGCTCGGGTCGTCCTCGACGCCGAGCACGCCGCGCAGCACGCCCCAGTTGCCGCCGATGCCTGCGGGCGACTCGTAGATTCCTCCGATGCGCTGGTCGTTGGCCGCGTACTTGCCCGCGATCCATCCCGACGGCGCGACGGTGATCGCGTTGTCCGAACCGAACACGCTGGTCTGCGGGTTCGTGATCTTGAGCCACGGCCAGTAGATCGCGCCGAACTCGGAGTACTCGAGGATCGCCGCCGTCGTCTCGACGTAGGTCACGACCTGCGCCGCCGTCTGCTGCGGCGGGCAGTCGAGCACGCAGAACATCGATCCGTTGCGGTGGATCTCCGCGTAGTCGAGCATGCCCTTGTGAACGGCGGGCGTGTAGACGCCCGGCACGATCAAGATGCGGCCCGACTTGACGACGTCGAAGCAGTAGAGGCCCGTCGGCCCCGCCTCGTTGCCGAGGTAGTCGGCGTCGACCAGCCCGACGAGTCCGTCGTCACCGCCGACGAGCGCCGCGCTCGTGCCGTTGGCGGGACGCTTGAGCAGCGCGACGTAGGGCAGCAGCTGGTCGGTCACGGCGACGAGGTCGCTGCCGTAGTTGACATTGTTGACTCGCGTCTCGATCCAGTCGTCGCTGCTGCTGTCCATCGTGACGTTCGGGAACGTCTCCTTCACCGCGCCGTCCTTCAGCACCTTGAAGTTGAAGTACGCGGCTTCGCCGTTGGTCGCGTTCTCGACCTGAGTCGTGATCGCGTCGGTGTAGCTGCCGGGCGTCTTGCCCTCGACGAGCAGCGTGTTCTCCGGCGTCGAGTCGGTGCCGACGTGCGGCAGCAGGTCGAGGCCGAAGTCGACGGTCGACGTTCCCTGCAGCTGGATCGACTCGCCCGATCCGGTGCCGACCGTCTCGACGGTGAGCGTGCCGGTGACGTTCACGGTGACGTCGACGGCGTTCGGTCCCGCGTGCGCGGCCTCGATGAGCGCCTCGGCCTCGAGTCCGGTCACGGCTGCGATGTTGCCGACGTTGCCGCCGCCGATGACGAGGCCCGGCGCGAAGCCGAGCAGCGGCAGCGCCGTGCCGCCGGGAGTCTCGATCGAGTAGTCGGTGCCTGCGCCGTCCGTCTCGATCTCGAGTCCGTACGGACCGGGAGCCGCGCCGGTCAGCTTGCACTTCGCGTTGACTATGTCGCTGTTGATGCGGTGCGCGACCTCGAGCGCCGTCGCCGCGCCTGGCGCGACGAAGTCGGTCGGCAGGAACGTGACGTACTGCAGCACGCCGTTCACCCGCACCTCGAGCACCTCTCCGCCGCCGAGGACGAACGGCTCGGTCATGGGCGCGTTGTTCACGGACGC
>Ga0272442_10007605_pt1 | contig 13963 bp, 16 predicted proteins | sample SSMForm2O_FD_200262 | JGI IMG/M metagenome (GOLD analysis project Ga0272442, IMG submission 200262) | Marine sediment archaeal communities from Little Sippewissett salt marsh, Falmouth, MA, United States - SSM-Form-2O | ecosystem: Environmental > Aquatic > Marine > Wetlands > Sediment ...
GTGGCCGAGAGGGCCTCGAAGACCTCGGGCTGCGCCCGGGTCGCCAGCACGTTGTTGCCGCGTGCGGCTAACGACTCGAAGATGCGAATGATCTGCTCCGTGGTCTTGCCCGGGCAGAAAATCACCTCGGGAAAGCCCCGCCGAAGCTGGCGGTGGTGGTCCACGCGCGCGAAACCGAGGTCCTCGAACGGCAGGTGACGAAGCTTCTCCATCGCTGCGTCGATGTCCGTCTGACCGTTCTTGACCTCTTCCAGAAGCTGTCGTAACTGTTCGGGGTGAATGGCAGGCAATCCTTACAAATCACGGTTTCCTGTTTGCGTTAGCACCGTATCATCCGGTGGCAGATGGTTCCAAAGTCAAGTCTGCAAAGAGCCCGGCTTTGTACTTATGATAAGCCAGAGAGGCTACCATAACCGCGTTGTCGGTGCAATACTGTTTCGGGGCCACCAATAACGTTCGCGGCGGCCTGCTGCGGTCGCACATTCCCTGGATCGCTTGCCGCAGGGTGCTGTTGGCCGCGACACCGCCGCCCAGCAGCACGGTCCGGGCCCCGATCCGGTCGGCGGCCCGCTGGGTCTTCTTGACGAGCACCTCGATGACGGCCGCCTGAAACGAGGCGGCGATGTCGGCGATTTCCGGCCGGTTCATCGAATCGACCCGGTCCTGCCCCTTCATGTCCTGGCCCCGGCAGTGGTAGAGCACCGCGGTCTTGATCCCGCTGAAGGAAAAATCCAGCGAATCGCGCCCCAGCATCGAACGCGGAAAGCGAATCGCCTTCGGGTCGCCCTCGGTGGCGAGGCGCTCGATGCTCGGCCCGCCGGGATAGGGCAGCTTGAGGATGGTGGCGACCTTGTCGAAGGCCTCGCCCGCCGCGTCATCGGTGGTTGAGCCCAGCAACTTCAGCTCCAGCGGCGAGTCGCATTCGTACAGGCAGGTGTGCCCGCCCGAGACGATGAGAGCCACCGCCGGCAGTTCCAGCCGCTCGGCGCCGAGCATAGCCGATTGCAGGTGGGCGTGCAGATGGTTGATGGCGATCAGGGGCTTGCTCCACATGAAACTCAGTGTTTTGGCCGCTGTCACTCCCACCACCAGCGCGATCGTCAGGCCGGGCTGATTGGCGATGGCGATGGCGTCGATGTCGTCCCTGCCCGCGCCCGCCTGCCTCATGGCCTCCTTCATGACGGGATAGATGTTCTCGATGTGGGCCCGCGAGGCGATTTCCGGCACGACCCCGCCGTACTCGGCGTGCAGGTCCGTTTGCGACGCCACCACGGAGGACTTGACTTGGCGCCCGTCAGTCACGACGGCCGCCGCCGTCTCGTCACAGCTCGTCTCCAAACCGAAAATCGTTATGTGTTCTTTCTCCGTGCTCATGGCCGCCCGATGGTAGCCCACCGGTGCCGCCATGTCAAACTCACACTCGCCGCTCGGATTCCTCTTGGACCCGCGCGGAAGGCCGCACGGACCGTTCCCGCGGCCAATCCGAAACGCCGGCCGTCAGTGACCGGATATTGCAACGGTCGTTGCCGTCACGGTCCCGACCCGTGTAGAATCAGATGCGCGGACGCAAGCGATCATCGGCCTGAGGGCCGGGAGGTACGCTATGAGCAAGATCAGTGAGGCGGTCGATTGTTTCAAGGGCGGCAGCGCGTGCGCCCAGGCGATTCTGTCCACCTACGGGCAGGATTGGGGGCTGTCGCGCGGGCAAACGCTGCGCCTGGGGGCGGGCTTTGCCGGCGGCATGCGCATGGGCGAAACCTGCGGCGCCGTCACCGGCGCGGTCATGGTCCTGGGGCTGAGGTATGCCAAGAGCGACTGCGACAAGCTGGGCAGCCGCGAGCAGGTGTACAAGGCCGTCAGGAAGTTCACGTCGAAGTTCAGGGAGCGACATGGCTCGCCGCTCTGCAAGGAGATGCTCGGCGTCGACATCAGCACCCACGAGGGCATGGAGACCGCCATCGAAAAGAACCTCTTCCGAGAAATCTGCCCCAACCTCGTCCGCGACGCCGCCGAGATCCTCGAAGAAATGCTCTGATTGTGCGGCGCGCGCGAAGCCAACGATGAGTCGCGCGTCTTCGGGGCCGTTTTCAGCGCCGGCACCAACGTGCCTTTCTTGGCGGTAGGATATCTTCTGCATTGCTCGTACCGGCGTCGGTCTGGTACCATCTGCCCCTGAGAATTTGTGACGGCCGGTTGTCCCGGGCGGCCTTCTGTTACTGGTGCATGGGCAGGAAAGAGCTATGGTGAGCAAGTCGAGACGGCGCATTGCGTTGTTGGTATTGGCACTGGCACTCGCAGGGTCGGGATGTAGAAGCGTCGACCGTTCGGGCTGCGAGCCGATTCGGCGCGATGACGTCATCGTCATCGCCGAGAGCTACGCCCAACACAGGTGGACGCCGACGCAACGCAATATCCTGCATGGGCCGGACCCTGACGGTATCCGGGTGGAGACACCGGACGCGGATTATCTTGCCTCCCGCAAGTCGGAGGGCGGCTGGAGGCCCGGAGAGGTGAACGTGGGCGTCGCGTACCAGTGGGGCGGCTTCGCCACCCTGGAGCAGTTCGACGCGGGCATCCGCGCCGGCAAATACGCCGGCGACGTTCACTACGAGAAGGGGCAGGTGGCCAGCGCGCACGCGGTGGGGGTGGATTGTTCCGGCTTTGTCTCGCGCTGCTGGCGGCTGGGGCAGCAGTATTCCACGCGGACCCTGCCGAGCGTCTGTGTGCCGCTGAGCGATGCCCGCCGGCTTGAGAGAGGGGACATCCTGAACAAGTGCGACGGGCACGTCGTTCTCTTTCACGAATTCATCGACGCGAGCAAATCGCGCTTGCGCTGCTATGAAGCTACGCGCGGCAAGGTTCGCGCGACGCAGCGTGTCCTCGACGAGATGCTGCGCGACGGGTACCAGGCGCTGCGCTACCGAAATATCCGGGATTGATTCCGGTTGCGGTTCGGTGGACCTTCCGGCCGGCAGCCGGTGGCGTGAGGAAAGGCGGAACCATGAATGTGGCGCATCTTGCGATCGCGATGTTGATGCTGGCAGGCCCAGGTTCCGGGGAGACGGCCGGGATCACAGCGCGGACGCTCAAGTGGACCTACGGGCCGGCGGTGCTGACTGCCCGACCGGTGGGCGGATTGGATTGGCATGCGGTGAAGGACCCGTCCATTGTGCGGCACGGGGGTCGGTGGCATTTGTTCTGCACGGTGCGGGGGACGCAACGGTCGCATGCGATTATCTACTTGAGCTTCGCTGATTGGAGCGAAGCGAATCAGGCCGAGCGGCACGTGCTCTCGTGCCATCCGGGATACTTTTGTGCGCCGCAGGTCTTCTATTTTCGGCCGCATGAGCGCTGGTATCTCATCTGCCAGGCTGCCGACGAGGCATGGGGCGAGCCCCCATATCGCCCGGCGTTTTCCACGACGACCGACGTCGCCGACCCCGATTCGTGGGCAAAGCTGCAACCTCTGTTCGAAGAAAAGCCCAAGAACGTGAAGGCCTGGCTGGACTTCTGGGTCATCTGCGACGTGGAGAAGGCGCATTTGTTCTTCACCTCACTGGATGGCAGGATGTGGCGCTGCGAGACGCTGGCGTGCGACTTCCCGAAAGGCTGGTCGCAGCCGGTCGTCGCTTTGCAGGGGGACATCTTCGAGGCCGGCCACACGTACCGGCTGCGGGGCCGCGACGAGTACCTGACGCTGGTCGAAGCCCAGCACGGGCACGGCTGGCGCTACTATAAGGCCTACGTGGCAGAGCACCTCAGCGATGAATGGAAGCCGCTGGCGGCGACGAAGGACCGCGCGTTTGCCTCGATGCGCAACGTGACGCCGACGGGCACCAAATGGACAGACGTCATCAGCCACGGCGAGCTGCTGCGTTGCGGCTGCGACGAACGGCTCGAGGTCGATCCGGCGGACCTGCGTTTCCTCTTCCAGGGCGTGCGCGACGCCGACCGCCGGGGCAAGAACTACGGCCAAATCCCCTGGCGCCTCGGCATCCTGAAACCGGCACAATAGTCTTGCCTCCGGCGGCGAACGAGATAAGATGGGGACGTTGCTGTCTTGTCAACGTCTTGTGAGGTCACATGGAAGAGACACCTGTGATGGAAGTCAAGCCGGTGATCGTGCCGGCGCAGTTTCTGGTGTACGGACCGCTGGCGGCGGGGTTTTTCGCCGTATTCCCCGGCATGTTCGTGTTCATCATCAGCAATATCATCGCCGCCGTTGCCGGGCGGGACATGTTCGACGGCCCGCTCGTGACACCCGGTTTGGTCGTGTATCTCCTGGCGTTCGCCGGCGTGCTCTATTTGGTGTACTTGAAGATATACCAGGAGCCGCGCCGGACCTCCTACACCGTGTTCAAGGATCGGCTTGAGTACGACGAGGGCTTCCTGACCCGCCACCGCCGCACTCTCGTGTTCGATCAGGTCATCGACGTGCACCTGACCGAGGGTATTCTCCAGCAGACCAAAGGGGCCGGGACGATTGTCCTGATTACCCAGCAACTGATCTCGGGCGGCGAAGGCCACTTGTCCAACCGGCAGATCGCCCTGCGCAACGTCCCCGAGCCCCGCAAGGTGTACGATGTGGTTCGCTCGCTGGCCCTGGCAAAGGCTCACAACAACTGACCCGGCGGCGAGGTCCGCGGCCGGAGGATTCTCGGATATACCTTAAGCGTAGGGAGATTGCACATGAAGGTTTTAGTCGCGGTGGCTCTGGCTTGTGCGGTGGTGAGTCTGTTCCTTGGGCTGGGCATGTACATGCTGTCCTTTGTCGGTCAATACAGTCGCACCGCCTATCTTGTCCTGGGACCGTTCAGCACGATTTGTGGCAACTTGCCGCCCATTCTTCTGGCTGTCGTGCTGCTCAACCGAAAGGAGGCCTGACGGCCTGCCGTCAGACGTCTCGAAGCCAAGTCGCGGCATGCGGAGTCTCTGCGAGGCAGCGGCGCTCATGATACCGACGTGATACAGCAGACAGCGGGCGGAGAAATCGAGTGCCTGGAACTGAGTCGGAGCAGGCATGGCGAAAGTCGGCAAACAACAGAGTTTTGCAGACAGGGCCCGGTGGCGGACCTGGCTCAAGGAGAATCATGCCAGCGAGACGGAGATGTGGCTGATCTTCTACAAGAAGCACACGGGCAAGGTGGCCCTGACGTACGAGGAGGCGGTTGAGGAGGCGTTGTGCTTCGGCTGGATCGATGGGATTCTCAAGCGTATAGACGGCACTTCATCTACTGGATTGGCACGGCCAAGCGCGACGAGACCCGCCGCAAACGAACGGCCGAGGCCATTGAGTTGTTGGCGCAGAACAAGAAGCTCGGTATGAAATAGCGTTCGTGACAATGATTACCGTTGGCGTGCAGTAAAGGAGACCGATTGATGGCAAACGGAAGAAAAGCAGGCGGGATCTGCACTTTCGCGCTTCTGATCGCGCTGGGAGTGTTCCCCGCGGGCAGCAGTGTGGCGCGGCCCAGGCAGTTGCGAGTCGCCCAGAATCATCGGTACCTCGAATACGAAGACGGCACGCCGTTCTTCTATTTAGGCGATACGGCATGGGAACTGTTCCATCGGCTGAGCCGCGAGCAGGCGGACCGGTACCTGTCCAATCGCGCCGCGAAAGGCTTCACAGTGATCCAGGCGGTGGTTCTGGCGCAGTTGGGCGGCCTGAACGACCCCAATCCGTACCGTGACATCCCGCTGATGGACAAGGACCCGAGCCGACCGAACGAGGCGTATTTCAAGCACGTGGACTACATCGTCGACAAAGCCGAGGAAGTCGGTCTGTTCATGGGCATGCTGCCGACCTGGGGCAGCCATTGGAAGTCGGGCCTCTTCGATAAGAGTAACGCCAAGAGCTACGGCCGCTTCCTGGGCCAACGGTACGAGCACAAGCCCATCATCTGGATTCTCGGCGGCGACCAGAATATCAAGAACGACCAGGAGGCAGAACTGATCGAAGCGATGGCACGCGGCCTGCGCGAGGGCGACGGCGGCACGCACCTGATCACGTATCACCCGCGCGGGCCCGGTCTGTCGTCCGACTATTTCCACCAGGCCGACTGGCTGGACTTCAACATGTTCCAATCGTCGCACGCCGCCAGGGACCACGACAACGCCTTGTTCACCGAGCACGACTACGCCCTGAAGCCGCCTAAGCCGACGCTCGACGGCGAGCCCCGCTACGAGACGATTCCCGTGGGCTTCTACAATTCCGACGCCACCGACACGATTCGGTTCGACGCCTACGACGTGCGGCAGGCGGCCTACTGGTCGCTGCTGGCCGGGGCGTGCGGCCACACCTATGGCCACAACAGCATCTGGCAGATGTGGCAGCCCGGCCGGTCCGCCGTCATCAGCGGAGACGCCGTGCCCTGGTACGAGGCCATCGATCACCCCGGCGCCTTCCAGATGGGCCATATCCGCCGGCTCTTCGAGTCGCGCCCGTTTCACAAGCTGCGCCCCTCCCCCTCGATGCTCGCCGACGCCCCCAACTATGGCGGCGCCAAGGTCCGCGCGGCCTGCGCCATAGACGGCTCGTTCGCCTTCATCTACTCGCCGCGCGGAGAGCAGTTTGTCGTCGATATGAGTGCCATGCGTGCCTCCCGCGTGAAGGCGAGCTGGTTCGACCCGCGCTATGGGATTGCCGAGGCGCTGCACGCGAGCGACAACGTCGGATTTCAAACGTTCGTCCCGCCGACGTGCGGCCGAGGCTGCGACTGGCTGCTCGTGCTCGACGACGCCGGCGCATCCTTCCCGCCCCCGGGCCGGCCACAGCAGTAACCGCAGACCGCCACCGCGACCGGCGGGAGGAAACGACGATGCCCAACCAGCAATATCCCGAACCGACGGTCGGGGCCTTGATCTTCAATTCCGAAGGCAAGCTCTTCCTCATGCGCTCGCATAAGTGGATGGGCAAGTACGTCCTGCCGGGCGGGCACATCGAGCTCGGCGAGCGCATGACCGACGCCCTCATACGCGAGGTCAAGGAAGAGACAAACCTCGACATTTACGACCTGGAGTTCGTTTGCTTTCAGGAATGCGTCTACGACGAACGTTTCTGGCAGCGGCGGCATTTCATCTTCTTCGACTACGCGTGCAAGACCGACGGCACGGACGTGAAACTCAATTCCGAGGCGCAGGCATACGTCTGGGCCGCTCTGGACGAAATCTCCGAGCTGCCGGCGGAGCACTACACCGCTGTAGTCATCCAGGAGTATCGCAAACGCACGGGGCGGTGATCGAGCATGACGGAGATACGAGCGGTACGCACATCGGATGCAGCGCTGCTGCGTGACATTCATCTGCGGATGTATGCCGATGCGCCGGACGCCTTCAGCGAGACCCTGGCCCAGGCCCGCGCGATGACGGTGCAGGACTGGCAGCAACGGGCCGGGCAGTACGCCGGCGGGCCGGACGCCGTTGCCTTTGCCGCCATTGAGGCAGAAACGACGTATGGCTTTATCGCCGGCTTCGTGGGCCGCTGGCGCGAGGGAGCGATGCGCTGGGATGACCGCGATACCGTGACGATGGCCAAGACCTGGGTCGATCCGGTCCGGCGGCGCCGGGGCATCGGCCGGGCCCTGACCGAAGCCGTCGCCTCATGGGCAAAAGAAAAGAAAGCCACGACACTGGAAGCGCAGGTGACGGAAAACAACGGGCCCGCCATCGAGTTCTACCAGAAGCTGGTCTTCACCGACATCGGACGCCGCGAGCCCTTGCTGTCCAACCCGACCCTGCAAATACACTTCCTTGCCCGTCCGGTTTCATGAGTTGTTGGACGTACAATGCGTTGCCTGGTATAACAACCGCCAGTGCATCCTTATGGCTACGGTTATGTGCTTGGATTTCGACGGAGGTGAAATCATGATCGTTCGGAACGTGCCCGGAGAGCGGGGGTCGCAATGGTCAGGATTGTTTTTTCTTCTGACAACGGGGCTCGTCGTGTTACTCGTGCAGTCGGGGACATCCGGTGCGATTCTCCGCTGGACGCACTTCAGTATCGCCGATCCCCTGCCCGGCTCGGCGTGGGGGACCGGCGGGATTCCCCTGGCCGATTTCGACGGCGACGGCGACCTGGACGTGGTCGTGTCGAGACGCGAGCCTCAGACCGCCTACTGGTTCGAGCGTAAGGAGGACGCTACCTGGATTCGCCACGTCATAGGTAAGGCGGAGGGGCTCAGCAAGACGCTCGGTGCGGCCGCACTGGACATCAACGACGACGGCCGGCTGGACGTGGTGCTGACCGGCGTCTGGTTCGAGAATCCGGGCGGCCTGCCCGAGAATCCGGACAAGGCGTGGCCCGCCCACGCGTTCGCTGGCGGCGGTCACGATATCGTCGCCGCCGACATCAACGGCGACGACCGGCTCGATATCATCACCTATCATGGCACCGTCGTCTCCTGGTACGATCCGGCCGCCGAGATGAAACGGACCGACGTCGGGCGCGGCGAGGACAACCATGGCGGCATCGCCCCCCGAGGCGCAGGCGATCTGGACGCCGACGGAGACCTCGACATCGTCATCCCCGCCTACTGGTTCGAGAACCCGGGCGCCGGAATCGCAAAATGGCCCCGACATGCGTGGCCGCACAAGGCGGTCGAGAAGGCTTCCTACGGAACGAGCATGCGGTCCTGGATCACTGATCTCGACGCCGACGGGGACAACGACATTGTCTACAGCGACTGCGACACAGGCTGGTCGCACGTCTACTGGGTCGAGAACCTGGCCAAAGGCAACCGCTGGAAACGGCACCGGATTCCGGACCCGCCCACGGCGCCTGGCGATGTGCCGGAGACCGGCTCGTTCCACTCGCTCGGCGTGGCCGACTTCGACGCCGACGGCGATCTCGACATCTTCGCCGGCGAGCAGGAGGACCCCGACACCTACATGACCGCCCAGGGCAAGCTGGCCATGAAGCCGAAGGGGCTCAAGGAACGCGGCGTGATCTGGCTCAGCTCCGGCGGCAAACCTCCGACGTTCGAGCCGGTCGTGATCCACACCGACAACCCCGGCTGGCACGACGCCACTCTCGGCGACGTCGACGCAGACGGCGACATCGACATCGTCACCAAAATCTGGAACAAAGACGGAACCACCTACCACGCCGACTACTGGAGAAACGACACACCAACCCCTCCGGATCGTAAACGCAAACGCTGAATCGAGGCTTCGGTGCTACCGTGATGGCGGGAGTGAACTTTTCTCCTGCGCTCTGCGCAGCAATTCGGCCGCTTCAGTGTGCCCACGGCGCCGAGCGGCGTCGAGTGCTGTCTGGTCGGAAGCGTCTCTCGCGTCAACCTCTGCTCCGTTGGCGAGAAGCAACTCGACCATGTCTTTGAATCCGCGCAGCGCTGCCGTATGCAGAGGTGTGTCGCCATCGCAGTCCGGTGCGCTGACCTCGGCTCCCTGCCCAATCAGTACAGAGGCTACATCAACATGGTGCTTGGAGACAGCGTAGTGCAGGGCAGTCGTGCCACCTGCATTGCCCACATCAAGGTCTGCGCCTTTGTTGGCCAGGAGTCTCACCAAGTCCGCATTGCCCGTCGAGCTGGCTACGTGCAGCGGTGTATTGCCACGGCCACCTTTTGCATTGATATTGGGGTCCCTTGCCAGGAGGGCCGCAACCAAATCTACATCGCCGGTTCGCGCAGCCATGTGCAGGGCAGTGTCGCCTTGCTCGTCCTTGACGTTAAGGTCGGCCCCGCTCCCAATGAGTAGTCTGGCTATATCTTTGCGTCCGTGCGATACTGCCGATAAGAGAGGGTTGCCACCGCCCAGGCCCCCTGCGTTCACGTTCGCACCCCCGTCAATGAGCAGACCCACAATATCCGGATGACCAGCGCCAATAGCCGCCAACAACATTGAATCGCCAGTCTGTCTGTCTACTGCATTCGGGTCGGCACCCGCAGTGAGCAGCTTTTCAACCATATCCGTCCGCCCATCACGCACGGCCACATAAAGAACGCGCGGCTCTTGAAGGTCAAGTGTGGCGCCCCTGCCAACCAGCAATTCCGCAATATCTACCTGGTCGAAAATAGCTGACAGACCTAGTGCCGTCCAGCCTCGATGGTCTTGCGCATCGATGTCAGCGCCGCCCTTTAGCAGAGCTTCTACAACATCCGTATTGGCCGCATAGTGTAGCGGAACAGCCTCGTTGTTTGCCCTTGCATTGACGTCTGCCCCATTCTCGATGAGCAACTTAGTAAGTTCCACATCTCCCTTGCAAGCTGCGAAGCAAAGAGGGGTGCACCCATCTTCTTCTCGTACATTGACGTCCGCCCCACGGGCAATCAGCATTGCCACAGCCTCGCTTCTACCATGCTGCGCGGCATGATGCAAGGGCGTCCAGCCATTCGGGTCTTTGGCGTTCACATCGGCGCCGTTGGCAAGCAAAGATTCGACCACTTCGACATCACCACGGGCCGCGGCCTGGCACAGCGACGGTGTGGTTTCCTTTCGTTCCTCAGGGGCCGTGGGCATCCTCTCGCACCCCGCCAGCCAAACCTGCAATGTCACCAGAATCATGAATAGTCCATGTAACCTCATTCTCGCTCACCTCCCGCACACACGAATCCTGCTCGACCCTGCACAACCTACCTTCCGACGAACGCCGTATGCGATGGTCTTATGAAGGTCGATCGCGCTTGTTTCAGCCTTCCTTTTCGTTGCCACTGTGGTGTTCGAATTCGTTCACGAGAACCATCGAACACACAATTCTCCCCATCTAACAGACACTGGCACTCTCGAAATCAATGAATACATTTTACCGCGTGAGGGCGGCAATGCAAATGAGAATCGTGTTTATTTGAAGAGAGGGGTATGAGTCGCAGGAAGGCCGGGTCAGCGTACGGTAAGACTGTGGCCGGGCAGGCATAGCGACGAAGATGCCCGCTACGACTTCGCTTCGTTGAACTGGCTCTTGGGAGCGGGGGCGCCTCGCAGCAATCCTTCCGTGCTTAGGTCCTCGTCGATGTCGGGCCAGTGAATACCGTATCCCCCGCCCGCCGGTTCCCAGTGGTCGCGCTGCTCTTGCGTGGCTTTCAGAAGTCTCGGGTACCAGGCGAGGGGCACCGTGATGGTCCGGCCGTCCATGAGGTCCACGCTCAGGGTGTCATCGTCTGACCTGACGGCCTTCACTCGTTCGTCAGCGTTCAGCGCCAAAATACCCATCCCAGGCCTCCAGTAATTCCTGCTGATGCTCCAGCACCAATCGTTCGACACTGCGTAGTTCGTGGGCCACAAACCCGATGTTCCGAGCCATTTACACAGGGCTCAGCCAGAACTTGGCAGAGCAACGTTCTCGGTCCACATGGACATGGGGCGGCTCGTTCGGCTCATGGCTGTAAAAATAGATCCGATACGGGCCAATCCTCAAGACAGTCGGCATTTGCAGATTCCCATAGTCCTTTTGCGAGTATGATAGCACATTGCAAACGGCAGACCAAAGAAAATCGAAAATGCCGGTCGCGATCAGGGTCACAGGTGGGCGTAAGCGTCGTTTCGCTGACGATAGAATCCAGCAGCCGGGGGGGTGTTTGCGCGCACGGGGATGCACGCCATCTGCTCGGAGCAGGTGTCTCTGCTGGAAACGGCATGGGTCAGTAGTCCGATGGCTGTGTCTTGTCGGTTTTGGCCGGTCGGGTCAGGAGGAGGATTTGTCGGGCGATGCTGCGGCAGACGTGGGTGAAGGAGAATTTGATGGGCGCCATGCGCGGCATTTGGAAGTCGGGGCAGGGCGTCTGCGGCAGGGCGTCGCCGACGACCTCGATCTCGTCGCCGTTGGTACAGCCAAAGCCGATCTGCCGGGCCGTCTGGATGATGGGTATGCGTTCGGGCTCGACACCAATGAGGCGACAGCAGGTCAGCTCGCAGGCGATGGGGTCGGTGCCGCCGACGAGCCAGCCCAGCGGCTTGCTGGGGCCTCGGATAGGGCCTTGTCCTTCCATGGCAACGATGCCATCCACAATGGTCAGGGCAGGACCGAGATATTGATAGATGCCGATCAACAGTTCGCAAAATTGTGCGGCGTCGTCTCCCTTCTTGAAATGCCACAGCGCCTTGCGCTTGCCGCTGACGCAGCCGAACATGTTCTTGACGGCGATGGTCGCGGCCAACTGCTGGTGGGCCTTGAGCTTCGGCAGATTGATGATGACGTCGGCGTCCAGCGCGACCGAGCTGATCTTGACGCGCGGCTTACCGGGACCCAGGTGACATCTCCTCGGTGCATCCAATTCCCGGATCGGGACGCCAAGCTCGCGTAGCGGCTCGGTTAGCCCCAGCACGCGGGCGCACACGGCGGTATTGGTCCAGGCGGGAGAATCGGCCACGAAGGGCCGGGCCCCGTATTCTTTCAACAGCCTGGCGGTTTCGAGAATGACGGACGGGTGGGTCTGGGCAGCCGATCGCTTATGCGAGCGCGGCGCGATGAAGTTGGGTTTGAGCAAGACCGTGTCACCCGGTTTGACGAAACGCTTCAGGCCGCCGAGCAATTCGAACTGCCGCGCCAACGCCTTCGTCAGCCCGGCCGAATTGTAGTCATCACAGTGAGTGAGGGCGACTTCCATGGGACACGGGTCTCAATCACGAACGTTGGTGCAGACAAGGACGAAGACGCGGACCGCTGGTTTGTGTCGAGGCGGTTTGCGCGAGGCCGGCTGAAAGAACAGGCTGCCTTCCGGCTTGTTGAAGAACAGGCCGCCCAGACTGATACGCTCGCGGCTGTATTTCTCCGGGCCCAGAACCAGCAGATCGCCCGGTCCCATCTGTGTGGCAAAGGCCGCCGAAGCGAAGGGAAAATCGTGCTTCTGGACCCTGATCTCGAGCTCGCGGATGGCGCTGGTGACCGGCAGCGTGTAAGCCGGATAGGCGATGATCTTCCGCACGCCCCGGGCCCACGGCATGGGCTCGCACGTCAGCCGCAGTACCAGCGCCCCGGGCCCTACGTTGACAATGTCTTGCGAGAGATTCGAACTGACAAACGCAATCCTGCGTGCCTCCGGCAGGTGCGCCACGGGCAGGTCCGTGACGTCCTTCTCGGCCAGAATCAGAGACGTCGTTGCCGTTCTCTGCGCGCCGGCCTCGGTGAGCAGACTTTGGATTTGCAGCCAGTTCTCCGTACGTCCGAACTTTACCCGAAAGCCGTTCTCAGAGAAGGCATTGTAGCTGTTCATACGCATGGGCTTGGCGGTGAGGACTTCCCAGACGGTGTCGAGACGGTCAACGTCCTCGGCGGGCATCTCCAGGGAGTGCACGTCCATATGAACCGCGGCGTGGAACCTGGCTTGTGGTGGCCCGCCCTCCGTCACAGGAGCGAGATCGGCGATTTTCGCCTGCTCCCATATCGCCGGTTCCTGCTCGGCAAGCCTCTGGCAGCCCGCCGCCGCAAGGAGGCAGGCGGACACCACCACAATGCACAACGGGCGTCTCGTAAAGCCTGTCATGGTATTAGTTTAGCGAGAATGGCCTCGAATGTCAATGCCCGCTCAGACCCCCGACGCAGGAAAAACACGAACTGCCCCGCGGGCCGGTCGGGACCCGCCGCCGACGCAGTCCTCTCAGCGCATCAAGGCGCGGAAGTTGCCCCGTGCATCGCGTGCCTGCGCGTGGCCCCGGCGGTCGCGCGCCGGCTGACGCCGTCACATGTGGGCAAAGCGCTCGACCTTGCGAAGCGTACGTTCGGCGATGGTCTTCTCAACCCACTCGACGATGGCCGGACCGTACTGGTACGTGTCCAGATCGTGTAAGTCTTCCGGGTCCAGCGGGCCTGCCGCGCCCGTGATGTGGCCGAACGTGTCACTTTCGACCGCATACATCTTGCCGTTGGTGTGTTGCCAGAACGTTTTCATGACGCACCTCCATACAAAACGTAGAAAACGCGCCGGCCGGAGCCAACTGGATCTCTTGCAAGGGCGACCGGCACTTATCGGTCGTGGAGGGTTGTCCGCAAACGTCCGGCGGCGCACTT